>Ga0209491_10002912_pt1 | contig 29325 bp, 4 predicted proteins | sample BON02_FD_187213 | JGI IMG/M metagenome (GOLD analysis project Ga0209491, IMG submission 187213) | Freshwater microbial communities from Lake Bonney liftoff mats and glacier meltwater in Antarctica - BON-02 (SPAdes) (version 2) | ecosystem: Environmental > Aquatic > Freshwater > Ice > Glacier...
GGCGGCGGCGGCGACGGCGGCGGCGGCGAGGGCGGCGGCGGCGAGGGCGGCGGCGGCAAGGGCGGTGGCGGCGAGGGCGGCGGAGGTGAAGGTGGCGGCGGCGAGGGACGCGGCGGCAACGGCGGGGGCGGCGACGGCAGCGGCGGTGACGGCGACGGCGGCGTCGGCGACGGCGGCGGAGGCGAGGGCGGCGGCGCCGATGGCGACGGCGGCGGGGATGGATCAGTCAACGGCGGCGGCGGAGAGGGCGGTCGGAAGTCTCTAGGCCCGCAATCCGTGCAATCTTGTCCGTACGCGCACGAGAATGAAAAGGCGTCGCCTTCACCGTCGTCACAATCGCCATCGCTTGCGAACTCACAGCTGTCTTCACAGATTACTGGTGGCATCGGCGGAGACTCCGGCGATGGAGTCGCTGGTGGAGCGCGTGGAATAGGTGGGACGATCGGAGGCGCCGGGGGGAGTGACGGCGCCGGAGGTTGCGGTGGTGGGCTCAACGGCGGCGGGGTCGGAGGTGGGGGCGAGGGTGGAAACCTTGCCCTCGGACCACAATCGTCGCAGTCTTCTCCAAGCTCACACGAGGAAAAGAACGAGCCCTCGCCGCCATCATCGCACTGGTCGTCATTGCTGAAGGTGCACGCGTTGTTACACCAAGCAGGGGGAATCGCCGGCGGCAGTGGCGGCGATAAGGGGGGTGCCTGGGGTGGCGGTGGCGAAGCTGGCGGCAAGGGTGCAGACGGGGGGCTTGTAGAGGGTGGCGCCGGCGGCGTAGACGGAGGAACCGGCGGCGTGGCTGGGGATGGGGCGAGCGGCGAAGGCGCAGATGGCGGCGGCGGGGTCGGCGGCGGCGAGGGTGGCGGTAGCGGCGACGGAATCGGCACGCACTCGATGGAATCGAGAGACCACGTGTTTGTGTCGGGGCAGTCGCGCAGGACAAGGGACAGGCTCGTCTCATCCGTGCCCCACTGGTCATCGGTCACCGTCAGCTGAAGTTGATACACGCCGGCGCCGTTTTCGGGACGTAGTGTCACTGTCGACCGCTCGCCGGAGACAGTTACACTGAGATGTCTGCGCGCCAAGGAAGAGCCGGCGTACGCAAGCGTCGCGTTGTCCGACACCCACGAGTAGTCAACCACCACGCCCTGATCTAGGTCATAGCTCGCCGAGCCATCGGCCACAACGTCCACGGTATCCGCAATGGGCGCAAGGACGTAGCGCTGGATCGTCGTCAAGCCCACGCTGCTTCTCCAGACCGCAGCGGCAACCGGCCGTGGCTGCAGCCACAAGTACATGTCGGCTCCGCCCTCGGGAAGAGAGCATATATCAACTGAGTACGAGATTTCGTTTTGAAGCTCTCCTCGCGAGAGCACCAACGACTGCGAGAATGGTGTAGTGCATGTGTCGCGGGCCATGAGCCATGTTGTGTTGTCGACCAAGAAAAGCTCGGGCACCAAGCGGCTCACGAGGAAGTCGTCTGCTAGCGCAGCTGAATTGTTTGGCAGGGCAGCGCGGACATCGCCGAGCTCGAGCTTGTAGGTGAGCTTTGCACCCGTTTCCAACGTTGAGATATTGGAGAGGGTAAGCCGGAATTGCCGCGCCGTGGCGTAGAGCCCACGGAGCGGAGGCACGACAGGCGCCGGCCCATCGTACTCCTGCTCTGACAGCCGGCGCTGTCGTCGCAAACCTGGCTGTGCAGGAGGTGCTGGGGGCAGGTCGGGAAGCGGCGGTGGTGGAGGAGATGCGGGTGGCGCCGGAGGGGAGGGCGGTGCAGGCGGAGGTTGTGGCCGGCAATCGCCACCGTCAAAGCTGCACTCTTCGATATTGCATACCGCGTCGCAGATCCCATCGCCACGCCAGTTCGAGGGGCAGTCAGGATGACACGGCGGTGGAGGCGACGGGCCGGGGTTGGCGCAATCGCCGTTGTCAAAGTTGCAGCGGTCTACGTTGCATGCAGGATCACAGGTGCCGTCGCCAAGGTAATAGTTTGGGCATCCTCCAAAGGCGCTCTGCGTACCGGTGGCGTCTACGCCTCGGTCACAAAAGGCGCTTACAAAAACCTCTGTTCCATTGATGAGGTAGATACCGGTGAAGTTCTGAATCTGGGCGTAGGTCAGGTTCGTTCCACCGATTAGGTCGCTCATCGACACGGCCTCTATGATGTCGCCGGCCTGGAGCGTCTTGTTTGCTTCGGGGTCCGAGAAACTATCATAGTCGTCGATACTCGCGTCAGTGAGAAGTGTGACACTGCCGCCTTCAGGCGGAACCGTCGCCCTCACGGTGCCCGTGGCGATAAACGCTTCGGACCACGCCATCTCACTCCATTGGCGCACCACGTTGCTGGCCTTTACGCCAATGTACATGCGCTCGGCGTAGTTCTCGAGTGAGCCGCCAAACTGAATGACAGTGCACACCCCTGTGACGTTTGCCGGGCATGCGACTGTGGACGCATAGCTGGTAGTAGACCCGCTGATCTCGAGCCGTGCCGCGACCTCGTCCTCGTCCCTGGGGGCCTGCTCTGGCGCGCCATCACGCAGGCCCACCACATCGCAATCGCCGCCGACGGCGCTCGCGACACACCACTCGAGGCCAAAGACGCGGGAAAGGTCTTCGTTGATAAACGCGTATCCGAACACAAGCCTCCCCGTACCCTGTTCTTCTTGGTGCAAGTTCGCATCCAGGCCCGAACCAACCTTGAGGACAGTGGGCGCGGTGGCGTCGGTCCGCACACAGTTGCTCGAGCCTACGTCGGAAGTGAGGTTCACAACAGAGGTTGCGCTCACCGACACACAGTATCGATCGCCGTGTGCCGTCGGCGTCGATAGGTCAAACTGGGCAGTACTCGCGTTGCCGGGCAGAGGCGCCATCGGCCGGAGGTCGCACGCGTAAGGTGACGTCCCGAGACAAGCCGAGAAGTGATCAATAGCGACATCGGGGTCATGGAACCCAGTCCACCAAGCGCGCACAGCCGAATCGGGAGGGGCAAAGTCCTCGTCCTTGTCGCGCCCCTCGGTGCAGTTGCGGTATTCAGCCGGCGACTCGGCAGGGTCACAGGGCCAGTTGTCGAACACGAAGCCGCGTGTCGGCGGTGTGGCATCGAGCCGAAGCGACTGCGACGTGAGATGGTGTGGCGTCTCGAGGCCTGTACGAAGCTGCGCCGCATTCGACGCTGTTGCACGCAGCACAAAGTTGTAGAACGGGCCCAGACCTTCCCGGCCCGGCCCAGTTTGGGCTTTGGTGAGATTGCTGGCGTCGAACGCGAGCGACATGCCAAACCGCCCTGCCACACCAGAGCACTGGACTCCGCTGCAAGACTCACAGCCACCGCTCAGGAGACCGTGCGATGTCTGGCCTGCTGGGCAGGGCACGCACTTGTACGGAAGGGCAGACCCGGGTGCCAGAGAGCGAGCAGAACCGCGCGGGCAGACAGTGGTGTGCGAGATGGCCGCCGAAGTACCGATAGTCACCGAAGCGAACACCGAGGTTGGGCCAAAGGCCAGCGAATGCAGTTGAACCGGCGTCGCGTCCCCCGCATCTAAATCGGCCGCGTCGGCCGATATTGTGAAGGGGCCTTCACTCTCTGCATCGCAGCTCGGCTCCCCCGTCGAAGAAAACAACACGCGGTGGACCCCAACCAAGACGTCACCGCCGCTCGAGCCAGCTAGAACAATCCGCTCCCGGGGCGCGCCCGCCTCGGCCGAGTAGTAGAGCGGTTCGTCTTCTGCGCGAGCTGCCAGGGCCACGCCGTATTGGAGCGCGCCGGCTGGCGCAGCCCACTCGCACAATAGCACCGGCGCGCCCGAAGGGGTCGAATTCGAGATGGCCCCCACGTCGTAGATGTGCACACGGCCGGCCCCGTTGTCGGCGCCGGGAGCGCCAATGAGAAGAGTCTCAGGCAGGAGAACGAGGGCCGCTCCAAAGCTGCAGTTGCCGCCGGGAGACGCACCCTCTCCCTCAATTGTGGCGGCCTCGATCCAGCTATCGCCGCCAATATTTTGGTAGAGCTGCACCGCACCGCCAGTCACGTCGCACGCATCCGTCCGCTGCTCGGCAACGAGGCCATCGTGGACGGCCAGGCAACCGTTGCAAGAGCCGGCGATGGCGCTCCGATTGCTGCCGATCTCGGTCAATGCAGGCTGCTGCGCCTCCCAAGGCGACCAGCTGAAGAGGCGCCTAGCTCTACTTGCCCGGCATACTGTTCGGATGACGACGGTGGAGGCGGTGAGCGCCAGCTGCACCTCGGCAAGGTCATCGCACCCCGTGTGCTCCCACAAGCGGAGCGTCTGCTGCGGTGAGTAAGTGTTCTGCGAGTAGGCGAAGACAATGTTGCAAGCCGCGATCGCAAACCAGCCGTCGTCGCTCTGAGCGGTATCAACTGGGTACGCCGGCGACGCGCCGGCGCAGCTTGTTAGCTCAAGCAGAGAGGCGGGCTGGACGCCACTGTTGTCAATCGCATACGCAGAGGCGGCGCCGAGGACGATCGTTGGGCTATTGTCGGAGGTGCCGGCACCGAGGACAAATCGGCGCTCGATGCCGGTGCCGCCGGGCACGATCCACGCGTCGTGTTGCGTAGCGGATGGGACAAGTGGCGGGCCCTCGGTCGCACAGCACGCGCTTGTGGGCGACCCGATGCGGACCGCCTGCTCCATCACAAGCTTCGGCTGCTCTAGGTCTAAGGGCTCCGTGCTGCTGTAGTCTTCAAAGCGGAACGCGCCGCGTCCACCAGCGAGTAGCGCCGCCCGCGCGCTCTCGTTGAGGGCTAGCTCAGGCAGCGCCAACAGCTGCACGGTGTAGTGCTCGTATGGCGCAATAGGGGCGGTGGTGAGCGCATTGTAATAAGTAGAGCAATTGAAGGTTTGGCTCGAGTTAACCCACGCTTGCTCGCATTTCTCGACATCACCGAGCCCATCCGAAACGCCGCCCGCTGGCTGCGAAGCCAGGTCGACCTCAAAGGCGGCCTCGAGGAGCAGCGCGGCTGTCTCGTTGCCGGGCAAGCCTGTGAGCGGGTCGATGAGATTGAGCGCAAGCAGAGGAGACACTCCTGGCGAGGCGTCGACGATTAATCCGTTGCTGCTGGATACGGCTGAACGCAGCCCCGCAGCGTTGATTGCGCGCACGACGCAACGGTATCTCTGGCCGTGGGTTAGAGACGCACGAAGCGACTCGTTGCGAGAGTCACATGCCACGATTTCGGAGGCGATGATGCGCCCTCCAAGCTGCGCATCGGACGGCCGCGAGCAGTCGGACCGACCGCCCTCCTCCACCACCAACACCTCAAATGCCTCTGCATCGGCGGCGCTCGTTTCCCACGAACAGTGAAGCTCATCGAGCCGGCCCCAGAAGGGTGCGAAGGGCGGGACGTCACCAGCGCGCACCAAGTCGACGGCCTGCGGAGGGCCGACGACTGCGAGTAGCCACTGGCTGGTCGTGGTCTCCCCCGAGACGGCCGTGACGAGCAGTGTGAGCTCATAGTCGCCGACATTCAGAGGCGGGAGCTGAGCGCTCGTGGAGGTTCCCGGCTGTGCCCAGCACGGTGCGCTGGCCAGTGATGGCATGCAGAGTAGGTACGAAGAAACGAAGGGCACCGCCTCCCAGACGAGGCGCGCTGCAACACCAGCGGCCTGCTCGAGGCGCTGCGAAGGGACCCGGCTGCAGGCCTCGGCGCCGAGTTCAATCAAGGGCCCCGGCAGAGGAAGCGAGAGAGCTGGGGCCGCGAGAGTTGCCAAGATGGCCAACGGGTACACGGCCGAGGTCCATCGAAGGCTCACCAGGTTCTCAGCACGCAGTCGCAGGTAAAGAGTTTCGCCGGACGGCACGGCCGCATGCGGCATTGACAATTCAAGCACACCGCCACCGAGCGCAGGGCACGCACAGCTGCTTGCACGCAGGACGACGCTGGTAGCGGTGCCCGCGTCCAAGCAATAGCTCTGCGCCCCGGCGCCCATGGTGTAGTTAAGATCGACGCACAGCGAGTAGAAGGCCCGCCCGCTTTCTTCTTCAACAAACGGTGGCCACGATGCAAGCACACAGCAACCAGAAGTCTGGTGGAACGCGCTTGGGCCTCCCGTGAGGACCTGGAGGCCACCTCCGCCGTCACCGCCAGGGGGCAGAGGCGCGTCGCCGTCGACGATGACGGTGATCGAGACGGCCTCGCTATGACGGCCCGCACCATTGATCGCACTCACGGTGACGTCGTACAGGTGTGTCACTTCCACAGGGCCGTACAGAAAGCAGGCCGAACTGGAGTTGAGCAGCGGCACGCCGGTCGCCATCGCGCTGTCGCTCGAGACGCGCACCATGTACGTAAGACTTGAACTGCTGTTGGAGCCGAACCCACTCCAGCAGATGTTGAATGTGCCATCGACGGCCGCCGGGACCACCCACCTGTTCTCGGCGAGTGGGACCCCGCCCTCGATGAAGAGATCACCAGCGGAGGGCACCTCGCCATCGACGACGCATTCGATGGCGAGCGATGGTGTAACCTCGCCCGCCAGGTTGGTCGCAGTGAAGGCGACACGCAGCGACGTTCCAAGCATCGGTGTTAGAGTCATTCCGCCGTCGCGATCTTCAAATGTATACGTTTGACCAGGCGCAGAGTCGACAGAAACACTGGCAGTGTAGAGCAGGCTTGTGGTGTCAGCACCCGGTGCGACAGTCAGCTCGACGACCGCCAGGTCCGTGAGTACACACGGAGTTTGGGCTGCCGCGTTGCGGCCGTTCAGCTCAAAGGTGCCGAGGACTGGGGGCAGCAGCACCCTTGCCGGTAGGGACTCGGCGAGAACAGGCGCGCCTGCGTAGCCGTGCGCACGGACGACGGCCACGACGTAGCTGGCATTTACCGGCACTGGCATGATAACAGCAAGGTCCCGCCCAGCATCCATCCAGTCGGACGCGTTGCACGCTGCCGCGGAGGGGGCGAGGCACACCTCATACATGACAATCGGAGCCCTCGCGTCAAAAAAGGTGGACGCCCATGAAATGCGCGCGTATCCGTCCACAGCGAGTGCCTCATCCCCATCGGCCCCAGTCAATACAGGGCGAGCAGCGAGTAGTGGAGGATCGTCAGCGCACTGAAAGCCCATGGAGGCCGCGGTGGCGGTATAGCCGCCGCATTCGGCGTCCACCTCTACACGATAACGAATGCCCGCGGACAGCTGCGGATCCGCATTCCTGGTGCTGAATGCGCCGCTAACAGGCGGAGCGATAGCCGACAGTGAGCAGGCCGTCTCGGAGCACGTGCGCCACGAGTAGCGGCAGGCATCACCCTGCGGGTAGGCAAACTCGGCCCACTGCACTTCGAGCACGTCGCATGTCGGCGCCATGACTGAGACTTGTGGAGGAGAAGGCGGTGCCGGATCCAGTACGGTTGCGCCGGCCGTTGTGACCACCACGCTCCGGCCGCTCCGGTCAAAGGCTTCTACACTGAAGCGGTAGGTGCGACCGACGTGCAGCTCAAGGTTCTCGAACACTGCAACGCCGCGTTGAGCAGGAAGGCCAACGCACTCTAACGGCACCGACCCATCCACTTCACCGAAGCAAACCTCGACCCCCGAGAGCCCGCTGTGTGCGTCGGCGAAGTCGCCCCAGGACACTGCGAGGACATTGTCACCAGGGAGCTTCAGAGCTGACGCATTCGTGCCAGCAGCCCGGACGAGCGCAGTGAGAGTAGAGAGCCGGAGTGAACGAGAGACGCTGCCCTTGGACTCCAGGAGAGGCGCGGCGCGGCACATGCCGTCGGAGCAGTCGATGGACACGACGTCCTCCCAGTTGTCATCAACGATAATGCCGTCGACGGCATAACCGGCCTGAGGAGGATCCAAATCGACGAGCACGATATTGGAGACTGCGCTTTGGCACGCGCCGAGCGGGTTGCAGGCAGTTGCGGAGATTACAATGGTATGACTAAGCGCTTGCGGCGACACAATACCCTCCACATAGGCAGCAAGTGCGATCTCGCCGCGGTAAGTCTCTTGACGGCAGCTGAGAATATCGGCCGCGCCTTCCAAAGTACCAGCGCACCACTCAAAGGTTGCTAACCCTAACCCGAGGTCGAAGAACCCATCGATGTGTGCAACGAGCTCCTCGATGCCCGCCGCTGCCGTCAAGCCATGCACCGACGATTCGAGACGAATGCTTCCGACAGAGAGTGAGCTAACTCCGTAGGGTAGCAGATTGCTGCTCTGGACGGGGCTTATTACAAGGGCTCTGTTCTGAGCAACGATCCGCGCCCACACCACGCCCGTGTAGTTGGCGAGCAGATCCTGGTGTGCTCTCGACACAAGAGAGCCGTTTGCCCCGCCCAGGGCCATCGGCAGGAAGTCGGTGCAGCTCGTTTGAGTGCAAAGCGAGGTCCTGAGGGTGCACGGCCCGCTTAGCTCATCCACGGGGTCCCAGAAGACACGTAGACGGCCGTCCAGCTCGCCCCGGGCAAGCACGGGCGGGGCATCCCAGGTCGGCCCGCTGGGATCAACAACGAGGCACACCGTGCTCGCCGCGGATACAGCTGCGGGCGTCTCGGAACGGACGTGGATGCAGAAGCGCGATCCCTCTGGCCCGACGTCACATCGCGCCTTCGTGACAATTGTGCCATTGCTCGTGCCGACATCTCCCGACGTCCGGAAAGTGCACGTTGGCATGGCGAAGCCACTGCGCGGCTCCACGGTAAATTGCAACCAAATTTCATCAGTATCGTCGTCCCGCGCGCTCAACGTTTCCAGGGTGAAGGAAGCGCTACTGGTCACTGGTTCGAGCGCTGCATCGGTGGTGTTCGCCGACGCTTGCCCACTGACGAGGAGCTTCCCAACGTATGGCGCGCTCCAGTCGACGAGGATGGCTGCGGACACCGGCTGTGAAGTGAGCCCGCGATGGTCCGTAGCGGTGACGCTCACAAAGTAGAGAGCCGAGGTAGCTTCAGCTGAGGTGGCGCTCAGGTCGAGCGTGGCAGATGCAGCAAGCTCTGGAAGGACGTCCGAAGCCACGTCACACAACAGCGGCTTTGAACCGACGCACACCTGCTGCGAAGCCACCCCGGTGGCGCCGTCGATGAACCGATCCCACGTGACCAACACCGAATCCGACGGAGCGCCAATCCACGACTGCGACGCGACGCTGAAGAAGAAAGTCGGCAAGTGGAGCTGGCCGCCAACTGGTGGTGTCGTGTCCACCAGCACTGGCGTTCCGGAGCCCTTGGCTGTCCGTCCAAGGGTATTCATGCACGTGACTTGCGCGTACACGTACGCACCGTCCTCCACTGCTGCAGCGAGGCTCGACGGAGAGAGAACGGCCACGCCTTCAAATCCAAACTCGTCGACCGAGGTCAAGAGCACTGGCCGCAACTCCGAGTCGCTGCCATCGTTGCTCTCATCCTCTGACGTTGTCGCGTTTGACGTGGTGTTGGTGGTGTCGATCGGCCAGGCTTCGAGCAAGTCCGCGCCTCCAGCAGTGGTACCCAGCGTAAGGAAAGCAACCGCGTCGACACCAACCTCGACGTCGCGGCAGGTGAAACGCACGCGCAGCGGGAGCTGGGTGCTGCTTGCATTAGCATCTAGCAAGACTTGCGCACTTGCGTTGACGGGCGCCGATTTGAGCAGCACGGGCGTGCTCGTTGCATTGATGCATTTGGAAGGGCGCTCTGCTGTGGCTAACGTACACGCGCCAACAGATGCGTAGTAGCAACGATCTGTGCGAAGCGCGAGCGAGAAGCTCTTCACTAGACCGAACGTGGTCGCGGAGATTTCTGTGAGGTTAAGAGTGACAAACTCCTCACTTGTTTGCGCGACTTCAGCGCGGTCAAGGTAGCGCACGGACTCTACTTCGCAGTCATTGATTTCTCGGTCGTATATCACGGTGAGAGAGGTCTCCTCAGCGAAGCTCTCTGCACACGGGCGCGGTGCCTCGAGCAACGCCCATGAATGCAGCACCCTAGCGTCCGAGGCAGGGTCGGTAGCCGGGACAAAGCCAACGGCGACATGTTGGCTGTATGTAATATATCCGGCAACATTGGGCTCCCACGAGCCCTCCAAGGCGAACCAGGGCGGTGAGAGGCTTAACTTGCCCAGAAGTAGACGGTCAATCACAGGGGCCGCGGCACTCGTCAGACCTGCTCGGTTGGTGCACGCCACGTCCGCTTGAAACGTGGTGCCGTTGGCCAAGACAGTGCTGTTAGCCTCCCAGGTGAGCGGCCGACGGGGCAGAGCGGCGCCCTGCACAAGGATCCATTCGCTGCTCGCGTTGGCTGCGGTGATGGTGACGGTGCAAGAATCGATGCCGCTTTCAAAGTCGATAAAGCCGTACACACCAAGCTCCACGGTGAGGCGGACGCCCGAAACACCCGCAGGGTACGTTGGCTGCGCTGTGTAACGAGGGGGCAGCGTGAGGCCGAGGGTGACGGCTCCAATGCCTGGTGGCGTCCGATCAATCGTAAAACCCTGCGAACGCGCTTCGCGGGGCAGTGCCGGAAAGGCTCCGTTGCGCGCGGACACGACGGAGAAGTAGCGCTTCCCCTGCAGCAACTCTGTGCCAGCGAGGCCGATCCGCGCCATATTGAAGCAATCTTCAACCTCGCCAACGGACCCACCCGCACCGGCCGCGGCCTGCAGATCCGTAGCATCAAGGCTCACGGCATCGCCAACCATCTCCACGTCATCGCCCACCGCACGGAAGAGTTGCCACGAGAAGCTGGACAGCCCCGACTCAATATCACGGAAGCCCGTCCAACGCGTGCACACCTCGGCAGATGCATTAATGTAGATGGCGCCGCCAAAGTCTTCGACGTAGCCCGATCGCGGCGGGGTGCCGTCAAACACCGAACTCGGCGTGCACTCGGCTTCGTAGGTGTCGACCTGCGCGTTGTTGCGCGAGCGGACGCAGCTCCGGTAGGCTGCATTCTGCTGTAGCGGCACAGCTGCAATGGCGGAGCCTCCTCCGCCTGCCACAATAACGTCGCGGCTGAGCAACGGAGACCATGCCCCTCCACTGCCCGGCAGCGACTCGTAGACCTGCCAGTTTGATCGAGCGACACCAGACTCGGCATCCGTGCAGTTCCAACTGGCCGACAGGCCAGCACGAGTAGAGAAGAAGGCGGTCGCCGGACTGCCTCCCACGACCAACTCGGGAATCGAGCAGTTTGGTGGCGTCCGATCGATGCGGAGGCTTGTGCTAGAGCAGCCTGTGTGGTTGGCACGATCCATCGCACACACGTGGAACCACAGGTACGTGTTTGTCGTCCACGCAGACGCGTCTCTCGGGATCGGCGCAATGACAGTGTCGCCAGCACCACCGTCGCACTCGCGATCTTCGACGGGTGGGCTAAGGCAGCCCGTTGTTTGCGTCGACGCCATCGCTGCAAACGCGGGCGGCGCCGCGTCACCACTGGCGGCCGTTCGGATGTCGCTGACTCCCGACTCTGTGTCGTAGAACCCAAAGATGAGTGAGAGACCCGAGTCGGGGTCGCCATCGGCAGGGCCGCCCCACCAGGGCTGACCGTCAGAGCTCGTCCATAGGCTGCGCATCTGCCCAAAGAGATCTGGGCTGTAGACAGCAGTCGCACCAGCACCGACGCGCGGAGGGACGAGGTCCGCCATGAGTGCGCCGGTGATCTCGCGGCTGTACTGCCCAAAGCGGTCAGTGCACTCGACGGTCGCGTAGTACTGCACTCCATTGCGCAGCTCCTCTGCCGGTGATGCCGCGCGCCACTCTTGTTCGCCGGACGCCGTGGCCGTAGACGGCCCTGCAAGAAGAGTCCCGGGACTGTCGCCATGCCACCAGATGCAGTCAATGTCGGTCGCTTCCCACGGCGCACTGTCGACGCAGCTCCACGAGGCGCTGAGCCGAGTCGGGTCTGCGGTGAATTGTAGCTCGGCGCCTTCAGCACCGCCGCCGACGCGCAGTGCGGTGCACACCGGCGGATAGGAATCGAGATCGATGTCGAGCGTAGGCACGGAGCTGGTCTGTTTCGCGCGGTTTCGCGCTTGCACGTCAAGCGTGTAGGCGCCGTCCTCGAGCTGGAGGCCGTAGAAGAGAAACTCGTTCCCGCTGTTGGCATGCTGCACCTGTCTCGGCGCCCCCACAAAGGTTTCGCCCTGCTTGAGGTCCGCGTCGTACTCGAGCATCCCAGATTCAGGATCCACGACGCCCGCGAGACGGACGCTCACCCTATCCCTCGCTAGCGCTGAGAGCTCTAGTGTCGCGGCACTCACGTTGGGCGGTGTACCATCGAAGATAAACCCATCTGAATTGCACCGCGTGGTGCGGCCAAGCAGGTCGGTGCCGTCTACAACGGTGACGTAGCCAGTTCCGTGTAAAAGCTGCAGCGGGACGCGCGCATGAAGTACGTCGTCAACCCATGGGACCACCCGCAGGAAGCTCACACCGGGTAGGCTAGCGTTGGCCGCGTAGCTCTCTTGAGGCACTACGGCAACGTCGTAGCCGGTGATGCCGCTGCTGTCTCTGAACGTTGCCCAGGAGACTGTGAACTCGGCCAGCGCTGCAGTCTGCTGAGCATCGAGCCACAGGAATGCGTTGAACGCCTCGGACGATGCGAATTGTAAATCACGGATGCGCCCGTCGATGATCGAATCAGCCGAGTCACCGCCGCCGGTGGTAGGACACTGCGGCGCGTTGACATCGACGCGGAAGCCGTCGGACGTGCCCCACGCGACCTTGCCCGCGCCGTTGACCACCCGGAAGGACGCGTAGTACTTATCGAGTTCGTTGAGCGGGTCCTTGTGGCAGTAGTCTACCCTGCCAGTGCGAAGGTCGACGGGGAACCGTGTCTCGCCCGACACGTCACAAGCAGGAAAATCACGGCTCGTCCCCAGGCAGAAGCTGGCTGATAAGATGCCCGAGTCGGGGTCGTTGGCGCCAAGGTAAAACGACGCATCTAGATACGCCGTGTCGATCCAGTCAACATCGTCCACGGCGAGATCGGTCGCCTCCGTGAGTAACGGATCGGTCCGGTCGATTGTCACAGCCTCGCTCTGAACAGCCACGGTGCCCCCAGCTTTGTTGGCCGCGACCACGCTGAGATAGAAGGACTGCCCGTGCTCAAGATCGACGCCCTCGCCCGCTCCCGTGGTCAGCGTCATACCGCACGACGACTCATCGCCTGCCCAACGTATGCACGCGTCGGCGCCGAGGTCCACATTGTCCAGAACAGTCCAGCCGTCGGAGCGCTGCAGCGTGACAAAATAGCGGTCGATGCCGCTCTCGTCGTCCTTGAAGCCGCGAAGGAGAAAGTGGACGGTGGTTCCCGAGAACTGAAAGCGGGCCGAGTGTGGAGCAATCTTCGTAAAGTCCGCTTGCTCATGCACAACGAGGACGCTGCCGGGCTCCGGCGGGGTGAGGTCCACCAGGACCTGCTCCGTGGTCACGCTGCACTCCAACCCGACGCCGTTCCACGGCCTCACCTGCAGCCTGTACGCATGGTTGTGCTGAAGCACGAGCCCGCGAAGCTGGAGCACAGGGGGCGGGAGCCGAGCCTGAGTGTAGTTGGCCAGCGGGGTCGAAATGGTGGCATTCTCGGTCACGTCGAGGAGCACGAAATCAACCCCACCGATGCCTGTCTCGGGGTCGCGCAAGGCCAAGGCGTTGACAAAGGTAAGCCGCAATCCACTGTTGCGAGCCTGGAACTCTAGGTGGCGCCCTTCGCCAAGCTCGATCAGGTGCGTTCGCCCGTCATTGGCAAAGAGCCGCGCCTCACACGCCGTGATGTCCACCCGGACCACAGGTGGCGGGGCGCAGTTGGTAGAGAGGAAGGCACCGTTGGTGCAGCGGATGTTTGTGAAAACACTCAGGGCGTCAATCCCGACCATCTCGCTGTCTCCGGGGAAGCTGGGGCCAAACTTGGCAATGGGGAAGCTGAGGCTGGTCGCGCCGGACACGGCGGCACTCTCAACATCGCGCAAGTCCCACGAGCAAGCACCCCAACCGCCACAGCTGCCCACGGCAATGAAGGCCACCGGCACTCCCGACTCGAGGTCTTCGCAAACCGGCGAAACGCTGAAGTAGAGCTTGATGGCGCTCGCATTGGGACCGATCCACGCACTCTGGCGGAGACCATAGTAGGGGTCGCTTCCCTCAGGATAGGTGTCTTTGGGGATGAGGGCGTCCCGCCTGTCTGTGGAAGGAGCAACGTTGACAGGTGGGTTGCACGTTGGCGGGGTCCAGTCGGCAACGATACCGGGCGACTCGATGCGAGAGATGTAGCCGGCGACGCTCTCGAACGCAACCACAACCTGGTACACACGCCCAAGCTCGAGCGACAGCCCGAGCGACCTCAAGGACAGTTCTTCAAAGCTACGGCATGCTGCGGTCGTAGCGGTGTAGTCGTTTCCGACCCCCGGCGCGAAGCTGGGATCGCATTCAAGGTCGTAGGCCGGATCACCACTCAAACCGTTCGTCACGAAGTGGCGAATGGCGCGCGGCGCCAGGAAGTTGACTTTCTCGCCACCTCGCAGTTCGAACATGGACCAGGTTACAGATAGGAGAGGCAAGCCGGCACCATCAAAGACAGGGTAGAAGCCGTTGAGTTGCTCACCGTTCGAATAGCAGAAATCCAGCACTGTAAACGGTGTCTTGGTTGGGCAGTCCCCTTCGCCGGGCTTGTAATGCTGGCCAAAGTCATGGTAGCCGCTTGGCCAGCCGGGCCGCACGCGGTCCGGATGAACAAAGTGCTGGACCTTGCCCTCGTATGAAGTATTGCGCCGCCAGTCTGCCCAGATCTGTAGCGGAACGGGCGGCGGGAGAAGATTCGTGTACAAGTCAACGGACCGCTCATTGCCGCAGTTGCCCAGGCCATCACACAGCCGCAGATGTAAGTAGTAGACGCGGGCGTTCTCCAGCGCGAGGCTGGCAACCACACTAATGAGATTGGTCGTCCGCAGGGGATGCCGTGTGCCAGCAGCCTCTAACTCGTCGCCAGCGCCCACATCGTCCATTTCCTCGTACGCAGCTTCGTCCTCCATCGCAAAGTAAGGGTCGGGCCCGGTGTCCTTCTCGCGGACGGCAAATGTGACCCGATCAATCAGAGTGTTGACGCTAGAGGCTCGCGGGAACTCGGCGATGCGAAGGCTGAACCGCAATTCGTTGCCTGTGCGCACGTGCATCCGGTCGTACGGGGTGGCTCGGCATCCAGCGGCGTGGGCGTCCGGTGTGCAGGAGGGGGCAAGCGCGTTGATGTAGGCACCGGCGCCGCTTTCGGCTCGCGGGTCGTGGATGAGCAGCTCGAGCATAGCAGGAGGCGAGGCGTCCCAAGTAAAAGTGGCCGAGCAGTTGCTCGCCGCCAACAACTGGGCGTTCCTCGCCTGGCCGCAAAACCGGGCGGACTGGCCCGAGACGAGGCCGCTCGTAATGTCGACGAGCAGCGACGTCGCCGGCGTTCCGCACATGTTGCCCTCGACTCGCCCGCCACGAACCACGGCAAACTCGACAATATCGCTTTCGTCATCCACAAAGCCCGAGACGTCGACCTGAATCTGCGCCGGCCCCGTCTGGACCGCAGCAAAGACACCAATCTTCGGCGGCGTTCTGTCGGGCGGGCTCTCGTCGCCGACATCCAGTCTGAAGACCTCGTCAAATAGCTTGACTTTAGCGATCTCATACGTCGCTAACTCGTTCCAGGCAAAGCCGCAAGGCAGCTTGATACCGAGCCCGACGTCGCAAAGCTCGAACCAGAACACCCGCACCCAGCAGCTAACCGTCAACTCGGGCAGGGGCTCCACGACGATGTTGAGCCCAAAAGTAACCGCGAACCCGCTCTTCAAATGAATGCCGAGCGTCGGAGAAACCTGGACCTTGACCATGCTGGCGCTCACGTCAATACCGGCCCTGGCAACCTTGGCCACCTCGATAAAGATACTGGCAATCAGAAGGATGTCGACGGCGGGCTTGGGCGTGACGATGAGCGCGCGGTCGTTCAAGCAAAGATGCGCCTCGAGAGGGACAGTAAGCTCAATGTGCATGGTGATCCCGCCGCAGACGGCGACGATGTAGAAGCGCAGGCAGAAGACGTACCCATCGTCGCCATTGTTCTTCAGCATTGGCTGAAAGACAGTCGTCTCCAGGACTACCGTGTTGATGTTCAGGCAGCGGGCCTCGTAGTTGTACCACTGGTTCGCCTTGGACGGGTCCGGGGCGCACGTGGCGAGCGCGGCGAGGCGGCGTGGTTCCAGCTGAGTGCCGTCGCCTCGCGGCAAAAGTGCGGCATCGTCGCCCTCGAGCCGCCGCCCCCTCGAGCTTTGCTTCTTCTTCCGATTCTCCTCCTTGTCGTCGTAGGTAGAGCCCAGACTCATGAGCTTGGTCGGCGGGATGATGGCCTTGTTCTTGATTACGAGCTCGATATTGTCGAGCGTGGTATTGTAGGCCGTCTGCAAGATTGGCGCCCGGAAGACAAAGACGCGGTCCTCAGGCACGTTGCCGAGCCGCTGCGTCTCGTCGGCGTTCTTCTTCGTGGCAGGCGTCCATGCGGCGGTGAAGTACTGCGCGGGGGCGCTGCCGAGGCTCGCGTCGAACGCCAAGCTTGTGATACCGCGGGGGACCCGAATCGCCATTTTGAGCGTGCCGACTGGGTCGACCGGCGACGTATCGCCCTTCTTCCTCGGCTTTGGCGGCTTTGCATCGTCTGGACGAAGCCGGATGTTCTTGATCAAGAGCCCCGGCGGTCCATCGCCGAACTCGTCGATGGTGTGGAACTCGAGCTTGCACTTCTTTTTCGTCGCGCGTGGGTTGCAGCGAGCGAGCGCAACGTGGGGCTCGAGGAACGTGTTCTCAAAAAAGGCAAAGCCAACTACGTCGGGGCCATAGATCATCTTCCGACTGGCTCCCACGCGGCGGCAGCTGTGCGCTGTCGACGCTTCGGCCCTGTATGTCAGGTCCTCGTCAACCAGGAAGCCCAAGGTGGCGCACTCCACCGGCGCGTCCTTGCACTTGTAGTTGGGCACGCGGAAGCAATACAGCCATTGCTTGCAACGAATCGCCTTCGCATTGTCAACTAGAGCCGGCGAGGTAGTCCCGACCTTCGGCTTGCACGGGAGTCCGTCGTCATAGCCGACGGAGAAGCCAAACGCATTGCCGGTGTTGAAGGCGACGGCGGTGCCCTCTGGCGGCGGCGGCGGCGGCCTGGCGCCCCGAACGGGGACTTCTCGCAAAACTTCTCCCACCCAGAGCATCGGGAAGGTGCTTGTGCCGTCCGAGCTCAAGGTGGACGGGGTAAACGTCAGCGAGCAACGGTCTGCAGAGCTCACCGCCACGGGCAGATCCATCATGCAAGGCGCCGCTGCCGGGTCTGTGTGCTCCTCGCCTTCGCCGCAGGTGCTCGCTGGATCGAAAGACAGCTGCGGCTCGCTATCATCGAGCAGCACGCCGAGGCCAACGACCATGAGCCTCCAGGGTGCCGCATCTGCACTACGAAGGCATGCGTAGACGACGCCATCGCACCCGTCTTCGTTGCTGCAACGTGCCTCGCCGTTTCTACGCCTCGACATTATGGCAAGCCCCGAGATGACGCCACTCCACGGGAGGTGAAGGGTGCCGCCAAAATCGAATGGCTCTGGCCAGGCAGTGCTTATCGCCTGGCGCAGACGACGTCGTTGCATGCACACGTCGGAGAGGCCGACGTCTGCGTCGATGGCGGCCTTGGATTTGCACGCAAACGCCGCGTTGCTTCCCTGCTGAGCAAAGCCGCAGGCTGGCGACTGCGCGCAGCAACCGGCTTGATCACCAGAAAAGGCGGTGCATTGCGATGGTGTCAACGGCGGAATGGGCGGCGGTGGCGGATATGGCGGCAGCTTCGGCGGCGGAGGTGGGGGCGACGCAGGCGGTGGCGCGAACGGCGGTGGCAACGATGGCGGAGGCGGTGCCGTGGGGTTGCAGGCATTGGACAGGTCAGGGTCCAGGTTAGCCTTCAGCACGCACGAGACTGCGTTTGAATTCTGCACGGCGTACGCGCAGTGAGATTGGGCACAGCAGCCCGGCTGGTTGCCACTAAACGACGCGCAGCCCACAGGGTTCGACGGTGGAAGCGGCGGCGTCGCTGGCGGTGGCGGGGGCGGCGATGCGGACGGCAATGACGGCGGCGGTGGCGACGGTGGCGGCGGTGCGGGTGGCGGCCGCGAGGGTGGTGGTAGTGATGGTGGCGGCTTCGCCGGGGGCGGTGGGCTGGCCGGCAGGGGGGACAACGGCGGCGGTGTGCTCGGGGGCGGCAGCTTCGGCGGTGGAGGTGGGGGCGACGCAGGCGGTGGCGCTAACGGCGGTGGCGACGATGGCGGAGGCGGTGCCGTGGGGTTGCAGGCATTGGACAGGTCAGGGTCCAGGTTGCCCTTCAGCACGCACGAGACTGCGTTTGAATTCTGCATGGCGTACGCGCAGTGAGATTGGGCACAGCAGCCCGGCTGGTTGCCACTAAACGACGCGCAACCCACAGGGTTCGACGGTGGAGGCGGCGGCGTCGCTGGCGGTGGCGGTGGCGGCGGCCTGGCCGGCGGGGAGGACAACGGCGGCGGTGCGCTCGGGGGCGGCAGCTTCAGCGGGGGCGACGCAGGCGGTGGCGCGAACGATGGTGGCGACGATGGCGGAGGCGGTGCTGTGGGGTTGCAGGCATTGGACAGGTCAGGGTCCAGGTTGGCCTTCAGCACGCATGAAATCGCGTTTGAATTCTGCATGGCGTACGCGCAGTGAGATTGGGCACAGCAGCCCGGCTGGTTGCCACTAAACGACGCGCAGCCCACAGGGTTCGACGGTGGGAGCGGCGGCGTCGCTGGCGGTGGCGGGGGCGGTCGCGACGGTGGCGGCGCCGGAGGCTCTGAGGGAGGCGGCTGACGCGGGGACGGCGGTGGTGGCAACGGGGAAGGCTTTGGCGCTGTTGGAGGTGGCGACGAGGGCGGCGGTGCGGGTGGCGGCCGCGAGGGAGGTGGTAGTGATGGTGGCGGCTTCGCCGGGGGCGGCGGCCTGGCCGGCGGGGGGGACAACGGCGGCGGTGTGCTCGGCGGCGGCGGCTTCGGCGGCGGAGGTGGGGGCGACGCAGGCGGTGGCGAGAACGGCGGTGGTGACGATGGCGGAGGCTTTTGCGGCAGCGGTGATGGTGGCGGATGTGGAGATGTGGCTGTGGGGTCGCATGCATCCGATTGACTGCCGGTTATTGATGTTTTCAGCATGCATGAAATCGCGTTTGAATTCTGCATGGCGTACGCGCAGTGGGATAGAGCGCAACAGCCTGGTAGGTTGCCATTGAACGAAGCGCAGCCTGCAGGTGTCGACGGTGGACTTGGCGGCTTCGCCGGCGGTGGCGGGTGCGGTGATGCGGACGGCGGCGATGGCGGCGGGGGCGGCCGGGATGGCAACGGCGGGGGCGGCAGAGGCGGCGGCGATGGCGGCGACGGCGGCGGTGGCGACGGAGGCGGTTTTGGGAACGGCGGAGGCGGCGGCGCCGGAGGCTCGGAGGGAGGCGGCGGACGCGGGGACGGCGGTGGTGGCGACGGAGACGACTTCGGCTCAATTGGAGGTGGGGGCGAGGGCGGCGGTGAGGGTGCCGGCCGCGAAGGCGGTGGCGGTGATGGTGGCGGCTTTCCCGGAGGCGGTGGCCTGGCCGGCGGTGGGGGCAACGGCGGCGGTTTGCTCGGAGGCGGTGGCGTTGGCGGTGGAGGCGGGGGGGCGGCAGGCGGTGGCGGGGGCAACGAAGGTGGTGGGGGCTTAGGTGGTGGTGGAGGCGAGGGTGGTGGAGGTGAGGGCGGGGGTGGCGAGACCTCGTTGGCGGGAATGCTCGGTGGGGGCGGGTTCGGAGGTGGCGGCGGCGGGGAGGAGGGCGGCGACTTTGGCCGGGGGCTCGGTGGCTGCGATGGTCCCGCACCAGGCGCAGTGGGCGGTGGTGGCGGTGGGCTCGGCGGCGGCCTCGGACGCGGTGCCCGAGGTGGCAAACCGGGTGGCGCCGGAGAGGAGGGCGGTGCTGCAGGAGGCGTCGGCGCAGCATTGATGGGCACGAGAAGCTCCCGAATGAATTGGATGTCGCCGTTCATTGCCCCCACGAGCAGCGCCCCTTGCAAAGACGTGCCGCCGATTTTACCCAAAAACGTGGGCGTGCTAAGGCCACCCGAATAGGCGAGCAGGTGAGTGAAGCGCTTGCAAACGATGCCAACGCCGGTTTGGCCGTCTACAACGTTCACATTTCTGCTGAAGTCAAGGTCCGTCCAGATGTGGTTTGCAGAGAGAAAGGTGCTTGTCTCTAGGCTATACTTCGAAAGGAGTCCGGGAATGGTCCACTTAAACGAAAGCGGCGTGAATACGGAGGCCTCGGCGTCATCGCCGAGCGACGTCATGAACTTATCAAACCGGTCCGGGTTTTCTACCGAGAAACCGGTGGGCAACCCCGTGCTCGGATCCAGCGGCAAGTCCACAAAGTCGCCGGATCCAAGCGACGCCACGTTGAGGTCGGCGCAAAAGTCCAAAAGGGGCGGGGAGGTGAGATCCCAAAACTGCAAGTTAGTTATTGGGAATAGGAACTTGCGGTAGATCTCCGTCGAGCGCTGCACCTCGACGAGGCAGTAGTCATCCACGCAATCCGCAGCCAGGTCGAAGCGCGGCGTCTTCCAGGTGCCGATGTCGAGCTTTTCGAGCACGCCGTAGACCTTTGCCATGAAGTCCTCGATGGTGTTGAGCGCAGTTGCGGCGGCGGCACGCACAAGGCAAACCATGGTGGCGATGCCGGTGATGAGCCCGTTCGGGATACCGGCCCCGCCGATATCGCCGCTCACAACATCGGCAATCAGATTTGCGTTGGTCGCAAAGTACTCGGCGATGGCTTTGCCGCCCTCCGTTATGTTATCATACTCCCTGACACACTCCGGGCTTGCTGCTGCAAGCGTTGCGTTGAGAGCGCGGTACAACTTGCCCAGCCCAAGGCCATTGAATACATTGTCGGCAAACGCCGATTGCAGGGCGAGAGTCGTGTTTTCCAGGAGGCCCATGGCCTCGCTGGTCCCCTCGAGCGTCTCGAGTGTCTCGAGCTGAATATCCAGGCTCGTGCTCACGGTGTTGGACGCCGCATAGACACGCTCAACCACCGGGAGCCCGTAGCCAAGCACCGCCGCCTCTGCCTCGTCACTGATGGCCTCGAGCTCCAGCCGCAGTGGACTGATTCGACTCCAGAACAGCTGCGCCAGCTCTGCTGCCTGTGCCGCAAAGCTTAGCCCCGGTAGATTGCTCCCGCCAAGACTGGGCCACTGCACCACGAGGTCATCGCACACGCCCACCCACAACGGTAGGACGAGGCCCACATCCAGGAGCTTCTCGGCGCACACGCCAGCCTTGAGCGCGACGACCGCGCCGGCGTCGGCGTCGCGCGGAGCCAGTGCAACCGCGCCCCACGCTGCTGCTCTCTCGAGCGCGACAAGCGCGTCCATAGCGTGTGACGTGGCCGCCTCCGAGCGCTCTGCAGCTGCGGTGACCTGCGATTCCATGTCACCGAGTCCAAGCAGCGATTCGGCGTGGGCGCTCAAGGCGGCGCGGCATTCAAGAAGCTCTGTCATCAGCGGTGCTGTGCAGCTGGCGCCTTGGGCGATACAGTCAGCTAGCTCTGGTGCACTCTGATACTGCGAAAGAAGCTCGAAGGCTTCGGGAAGCCGGGCTTCCAGAAAGTCAGAGTGCCGGACCATTGCAGCTGCCGCCTGTACCGCGGCGGAAACGCCGGCCGCAGCTTCATCGGCAGCCTGCCCCGTGACGGCCTCGCAAATGGACTCAGCCGCGTCGGGCACGCGGAGCATGCGCAGCAAGGGCTCGACCAGACTGTAGAGGCCATCGCGCTCGAGGATGCGGCGGAAGTTGGAGGGTATCTGGCGCAGCCTCGGGACGGTGGCGTTGAGCGTCTCGACCACCGGCACGCCAGCAAGCACCCCCGTCTGACGCGCCTGGTTCGCCGCGCTGAAAACGTCGCCGATGGGATCGGCAGAGGACTCCGCCCCTGCTGCAGCTGCGCGCAGAGCGTCCACGAGCAAAGCACCTTCGACATTCAAGTTCTTTAGGCGATTGATGAGCGTGTCGTCGTTGGCGAGTGCCACTACGTCGTCGAGGTTGGGCAATACGAGCGCGACCAGCTCTTCGATAGCGGAGAACTTCTCGAGCATAGGGAAGGTCTTGGCGAGAAACTCAGGGAGGGCATCGCTGCCTTCCGATAACGAACCTATTAACCCAACGAACAGTGTCGCCGTGGAAATGACGCTGCCCACAACGCCCCGACCGTCGGCCGGCAGGAACTTGATCAACTCGCGCGCGATCGTATGCAAGACCTTGAGCTTGTCCCCGTTCTCATCAATAAGCGCGCTGATGCTATCGAGCTTGCCGGTCACGCCGGAGGTCTCAAAGACGCGGTCGAGCTGATCGGCGAGGAACGTGTTTAGCTCGCTCGTCGCCGAGTCAGCAGCTTCAAGATACTCGAAGACAGGTTCGGCTAGCTCGCCAACTCCGGTATCGCTCCAGTCTTTCGCAGCGAGACTGCCGAGGGCGTTGATAGCCGTGCGTAAGCCATCTAACGGGAGCTTCAGCAGCAGCAAATGCAGCTGGTCGAACTCAGGGTCAAGAGCCGCTGCCGCCTGGACTGCCGACAGGGTTTCGGAGACCAGGCCCTCAAGCGCCTCATCGAATGCGTCGAGCTGTGCGAGTGTCGCTCGCAATGCGGCCCGCTCGAACGGGAGGTACGGTGTCTCCACAGTGGCCTGGAGTGCGCTCGAGCGTGCCCCCCGTGCCCAGGCGCACGCTGCCACCGTAGACTGTCCAAAGTCGAGCTCAGCTTGCTGCAGCGTTCCAAACGCCCCGGCGAGTGCGGTTGCCCGCCTCGCTATCACGGCGGTGCTATTCTTGCTCAGCCGAAACTGGGAGATTCGCACGACGGTGGTTGTCACCTGAGCTGCGACCTGTCCCATCAGGACCTGTTGCTGTGCGAGTCCGCCTGGGGTGGCTCCGAAAAGCCGCTGGAGCCCGGCCAGCAAATCGTCCATGGCCGTGCGCAGCGGGACGGTCTGATTGTCGTGGACGTTGGCCACCGGCCCAGTAATGCTTTCGCGCACTACAGTCTGAAGTTGCGTCGCCGTGGCGGAGACCGTCTCGTCGCCGAGCTGCTCCTCAACACGCTCGCAGCTGAATCCGCCCCCCCCCGACGAGTTTGTGCTCACGCGTAGCCAGCCCCTGAGCCAACCTGACTCCGGCAGCTCGCAGCTCGCAGTAAGCGTGCTCTCCTGCGGCGGCGTGGCGGCATCGAGGGTGAGCGGAGAGCACTCTAGCCAGCCGACGCGAACCGATAGCACGTCGGCAAGGTCTTTCCCCAGGTCTGCACCGGCGATGGTGAGGGTAGCCTGCAGCCCGGTGGCACTCACAGCAACCGAGTAGATCGCAGGCAGCTTTGGCGCATCGTTCAGCTCGTCGGTGGCCGGGGCCAGCACAGCGTGCACGTGCGGAGGGTCGCCGCCTGGAACGGCGCAGGCGTCTGCAGCCGGGAGGCACTCGTCCGAAACGAGAGTCACATTAAATGAGGCGGCCTTCAGTGCCACCAGCTGCGCCACCAGGGCATCGGCGTCGACGGTGGGAGAAGGACCGCCGCCCAATGGGAGGGCCAGCCGTAGCTCTAGGCCCGTCTGATGACCCCTGTGCGCAACCGGGTGATAGCCTCCTCGAGCACCACTCGCGAGCATCAGCGTCAGTGGCAAGGCGTTCGCGGTGACAGAGAGGTATGCGGACGCATAACTCTGGCCGGCAACGAGGAGCGCGTCACGGAGCCAGCTGGTGCCGTGCAGGCCGCCGATCGCAATCGAGTCGTTTGTGGTCACAAAGCCGGGGCCAGCACGTGGGAGTTCCAGCCAGCGCGGCGCGCTTGACGCTCGCAGCCTAGCGTTGGCTGCGCCAGCTGGCTCAACACCTCTCGAGGCGCAGCTCTTGTCGCGGAGGCAGGTATTGGTTGCGGTGGTTCTGTTCATCGGGCAACCCACGCCATCCACAAGACAGGGTGCCTCAAAGTTGTCGCACGCATCCTCGAACTTCGCCTCGCCGTCGAGGGCGCACTGAAAGAGCCGTAGCGCGTGGGCACGTGCTTGCTCACTTGCGCCCGAGCGGTAACCAAGATTTTCGAGCCGCTCTTGCACAGCAACCGAGTACTGCGCGCGCAGCACAACCGCCCCGCCGGCGGCTTGGCCAAAGCAGCCGGCTGTGTTTCCAGACGCACCGTCGATGCCCATGGCAGCGCGAACCACTCCAACAAGCGCGCCCTCCTGGACGGCAGCACCGGCACGCACACGCACTGCGTGCTCCCGCGCGCCGTTAAACGCCTCCCACGTCTGGCGGGCACTCCGAGCAAACGTGGAGCTGCCGCTGAGCACGTTGCGCGGTGATGCGGATGTCGGCGTGATCTCCACCTCGCCGCCTGCGAGCGCGAGCAGCGCCCCTTTCATCGCGAGCTGGCACGAGGTTTCACTGCCGAGACCAAGGCGGCTGCATGCACTAACGGCAAGCTCCGCGGCCTTGGCTTCATCGCCAAGTTCGAGCGCGGCGAGATCGCTGGCGCCCGGCGACCCCCCGAGCAGGGCCTCAATCTTTTCTGTGGCCGTCGTCGCTGCGGTGTAAGCCGAGGGCTCGGACGCACTTGCTTCGTCGAACTGAGTGCGCACTGCGCTCTCTGCGCCACCGAGATCAACGAGCGCGCCGGGAATGCCACGGACGGTACTGGAGGTAGCACGCAGCTCGCCCAGCGCGTCTGCGACTGGCCCGGTGGCTGCAACAAGCTTGGGCGCCGTGGGACGAGTGGTGCGCAAGAGCGCGTTCGCCATGGCCGCCGGGAGGGCGCCGACAAGAGCTTTCATCTCGCCGAGGTCCTGCAAGACGATGGCGTTTGAGCTGAAGGGGCGAATGTAGCCCGCTTGCTGGGCAAGCTGCCCTTTTAGCCGCTGAGTCGACGCTAGGCCGCGCTGCGAGAAGGCGGTCGGCGTCTCCACCAGCAGTGCGAGGTTGCCGGCCGACGTGCGGAAAGTCTCCGAGATGCGTGGAATGACTTCGGTAATAATTCGGATGGCGCCGTCGTCCAGAGACTCAACGAACGCGTCGAGAGAGCCGGCAATCTGCTGGCCAACCTCGAGCAGCTTGTAGACGCCCTTGAGGGCCTTCCCCTTCACCGACTCGGCCTTGCCGGCAACTTTCGCGATGGTCTCGCCGACCTTCTCGAGCAAATCCGTCGGGATGGGCACGCGGTAGGTGGCGTCGAACTTGAACTGTGCAAACAGAGAAGGGTGGGGGTCAGGGCAGCGGCGACGGTAGCGCCAACGCAAAGGGAAATTACACTTTCTAGCAGCAACAAGAGGTCGTGACTGTGGCAAAGCGAAAGCCAAGAAAGAAAATAAACACGTCGACACCAAGTATCGTGTTTTGTGTTGAGAGTAATATGTATACAAAACATGGGAGAGTGCCAGCAGCGCCGGCGATGCAAAAGAAGCAGCATCGAGCGGTCGGGGCCGTGAAAAACCGACTGACTCACGAAACAAAAAAAGTTATGGTAATGCACAGGGCGGCCGGGTTAACCCCGGAAGTAAATAGCAAGAGCTAGCATCCGTGCGCTGTAAACTAGGCAGAGCTGTGGGTGGAAAGAGAAGGCTGCACAGGCTTTGTCTGAACACGTAGTCTAAACAATGAAGTTAGGCACGCCCCTTCCGAGCCTACAGTACTCGTAGTAGTATTTAAGAGGTAGCAAAGACACACGCGGACATAAATAAACGGACTCTTTTTTAAAGCGCTTGCGCGCCAACCCCCCCCCCCCTCCAAATGGGAGAGCAGCGTCTCTGTAGAGGACAAAAGACCAAAAAAAACACTATGCCAGATGTCCTCTAAGCGCTTAGAGAACATCTGTCATAGTGGTCTTTTGTCCTCTACAAAACATCGGTTTTCTGGAAGGCGCTCACCCGATTGGTACCACTCTACAAAACAGCGACTATCTGGGGTTCGACTCCCGGTAGGCCGCACATGGTTAACTCTGCGACAATCGGGTGGGCGCCTTCCAGAAAACCAATTTTTGTAGAGGACAAAAGACCACTATGCCAGATGTCCTCTAAGCGCTTAGAAGACAACTGGCAGAGTGGTCTACTGTCCTCTACAGTCTCAAACACAGAGATAGCATTGGTTAGGCCGAACGGCGGGCGCAAAGAGCAAGAGTCAGAGTCGTTGCTTGGTGAACTGGGCAGAGCGATGGACAGATGGAGAGGGCTGTGCAGGCTGTATGTAAACCCACACACTCAACTAGGAAGCTCAAAACGCCCCTATCTAGCTCAAATAGTATTAGAAACCCGAAAATACGGTTCACGCGCGTGCGCGCGTTACACACGGCCGAAAAAAAGTGAGCGGAGAGAGAGACGATACTGGCGATAGAGTTTTGATGGGCTAATTCATTCAAACGAAATAACGGATATAGAGTAAGCTGAGAGGCACCTGCACGGCGAACTTGAAGAGCGTGTACTTGAGCGGGCCGGCCTCGGCAAACGCGTTGGCCCAGTTGTCGATGGTAAAGCCGACGCCGCCGCCAAAGGCGCCGAGCCGCAGCCACGCGCCGTTCTCGAGGTTGATGCCCGCACCCGCGCCCGCGCCACCAATGTCGCCGAGCAGCTCCGGGTCGCCATAGTACTTGTCCCACTTAAACGGCGTGTGTCTTTCAGATGGGTAGGAACACGAAAGGGGTTAAGCCTGCACTAATCAATACGAACTCTGCGGCAATCGGGTGAGCGCCTTCCAGAAAGCCGATGTTTTGTAGAGGAAACGTGCAGTACTGTACCAGTTGTGCCACTTTTCCTCTAAGCGCTTAGAGGAAAAGCGGCACAACTGGTACAGGACTGCACGTTTCCTCTACACTATACACCTCCTTTATAGCCCCCCCTCTATTTCGCAATCCATATCGCGCAATGCATAGTTCAATTACCCAATCTTGATGTCGATCGCGGTCAAGGAGAACTTGTCGAAGTCGAAGTCGCCGAAGAAGCCGAGCTTCCGACGGTCGCGCTCCACCGCGAAGCCCGCTTGCTCGAGCTCGCTCCAGTCGCCGACCGCCTCGCTACGGTTGACGGCGCTGCGGTGGCGCCCGAACGAGTTGAGCCGGCGGCGCGCGCGCTCCTCCCAGGTAGGGTGCATGGCCGGGTCGTGGCGGCGCAGGAGCGCCTCGAGGTCGTGCCCGTTGGGGTGCTCGCTGCCCTTCTTGAGTAGCGTGCCCAAGAGTTTGCGCATGCCGCGCTCCGTTTTGCACTTGTGGAGGCAGTGTTCGCGGCAGGCCTTCACCTCCAGGTGCGGGTTGCACGTCGCCCGGCACTCCACCGCGCAAGGGCTGTCGTGCGTCTGCTCATCGTATCCGTGGTTGGGCATCTTGACCATCATGTGCATCGCCTCGACGTAGGCGCGCTCCGAGATACGCTCCCACTCAAGCAGCGTGTGCAGCGCGCGCGTTGCAACGCGCACCCCGTCGCGCCCGTCGGCCCACTGGCATGTCCCGTCATGCACTGGCTCGAGCCGCGCCCGCAGTGCGCGGAGCAGGTGCTCTTCCGCGTGGGGCCCCTCGAAGCTGCGCAGCGCGTCGACGGCCGCCTCGGCAACGTAGTCCTCGCGGTGATCGAGCCACGGAGCGATGCGTCCTACCGCCGTGGCATTGGCGGGCGGCGCAAGGTTGGAATAGGCGCGCAGCGCTAGCACGGCGCCGTCGTGATGGGCCTGCTCCTCGGCGGCTGACCAGCCCTCAGCGGCTGACCAGCTGCCGTGCCGCTGCAGCCACTCGCGACCGATCGAGCCGCGGGCGCGTGAAGCGAGCTGCAGCTGGCGCCCCCGCGAGAACTCAATCGCCAGCCCCTGGTGGTGAAGGCCCTCCTCGTGCGCCATCCACGCCTCGCGCTCATGGAAGGGCATGCGCTCCCAGTGCTCCTCCGCCTTGGCTTTCACCTCGGCGTGGACTGGCGCCCAGCGCTGCGCCTCGGCCTGCGCCGCCTCACGCAGCCTGCGCTCCACGTGCAATGCAATGCGGCTACCCGCGCTGTGGCGGTCGCGGTCTGCGGCGCCGGCGGCGCTCGCGGCCGCCAGCAGCATTGCGCCACGCCCTTCGGAGCCAAGGCCGCCAGCGCCTGCCCCAGCCTGCTCGTGAATCAGCGCCTCGTCGACGCGGGCGGCGAGCGCCTCGAGGAGAGGCTCCTCTGGGCGATGGATGGTGTGGAGGACCGCAAACGCCTCCTGCGAGAAGTGCTCGAAGCGGGTCTCGGACACATAGCGCGCGATGACGCTCTGCGCCCCGGGCGGCCCAACGTACGCCAGCGCGTTGATGAGCCCGCCACAAAAGAGAGCGTCAGCAGCGACGCAGCCCTCGCTCACAGCAGCCTCGAGCCGCGACAGCACGTCAATGTTGGGGCAGGCGCCCCAGAGCTCGTGCAGCTCGCTCACGCACCGTCCGCGGGCCGTCATGTCGTCGCCCGCGACGCACGTAACGAGCTCCCCCGCCTTCTCTTCAATTGCGCGGCCGCAGTTAGCGTACGGATCGCCGCCAGGTCGCTGCCTTCGGGCGGCGTTCTGAGTCGCACGCACCGTCGGCGGAGCCATGGTGGAACGCAGCGAGCCGCGCGTGAGCTCGTGGAGCGGTATCTCCGTCGCATCAAGCTCGCTCTGCTCGAAGAGCTGGCGCGGGCGGGGACGCGGGGGAGGGCGGAAAAGCTGCGTCCAGATAGCGACTGACCGACCCGGCAGCGAACGGAATCCCGATGCCGAGGCCGGCTTCCCGCCGTAAAAGCGGTCATTGCGCTCGAGCAGGAGCTCGTATTGTATGCGGCGCACGGCCCCGCTGGCCTCGTCGACGATGGTCGTAGAGCGCGCGCTCAGCCGGAGAGCCTCGGGGAGAGAGCCGTCGCTCCGCCATTGCGACTCCTTGGTGTACACGCGCCGGCCTAAACAAGGGGAGATTGCGTGTCTGGGTAATAGATGGCAGTCTTGGTTGAAGCTGAGGAAACTGCCTCTCACCCCGAACCGCGGCCTAGTCTACGCGCGTTGTTTGAGGTAATCCGACAGAGTGGGGAGTGAGATATACTCTGTCTACCTACCTACCTATCTATCCATCTACTTGTCTGCCTGCCTACCTGCCTGCCGGCGTACTACCTGCCTGCCAGCCTGCCTGCCGACTTAGTAGAGATCGTGTGTGTGTGTGTGTGTGTGTGTGTGTGTGTGTGTGTGTGTGTGTGTGTGTGTGTGCGTGTGCGTGTGTGCGTGTGTGTGGAGAGAGAGCGAGCGAGCGAGCGAGCGAGCGATCGCGCGCGCGCGCGCGCGCGCGAGCGCGCGAGCGCGCGAGCCCGCGAGCGAGCG
>Ga0209491_10002917_pt1 | contig 29299 bp, 26 predicted proteins | sample BON02_FD_187213 | JGI IMG/M metagenome (GOLD analysis project Ga0209491, IMG submission 187213) | Freshwater microbial communities from Lake Bonney liftoff mats and glacier meltwater in Antarctica - BON-02 (SPAdes) (version 2) | ecosystem: Environmental > Aquatic > Freshwater > Ice > Glacier...
CAGATTAGCGTTTCTTTATCGCCATCTGTGGCAAACAAAATTTCATTTTTCTTAAATTCGGCTTGCTTTGTTAGGCTGTAATTGAGTTTGAAACCGTTTTTGATTAGTATTTCAGTTATTAACTCCTCTTTGTTAAACGCATTAACCAATTGCGCTTCTTTGTCCTTAATGTATTTTTTAAGCAATTCAATATTTTCTACATCAGACAATTCTGGATTGGGAGCGTATTCTACTCTTGGGAAATTCGATTTTTGAAGTTTGAATACTTTAAAACCTAAACCTTTTAATTGCTCTTGTTCACTTTCTTTCTTGCTGAATAAGTCGGGTGTTGCTTCTTTCTTTGCTTTAATGATTTTTTCAACTACTCGTTTGTTACGCTCAATAGTGATGTCGCTTATTTTTTTATAACCTGCTTTGTAAGCTTCACTTTTTTCGTCTGTTTGTTCTGGTAATTGTACTAAAATGTATTTTCTTTTTCCGAATCCAGAATTCATTAAATCAAATATTGATTGACCTGTAGAACCTGAACCTGCAAAAAAGTCTAAGATTAAATCGTTTTCTTCTGTTACAAATTTGAAAATGTGATTTAAAAAATTTACTGATTTCGGATTGTTAAATACTTTTACTCCATCAAATAATGATTTTAATTCAGCTGTTGTTGCCCTGTTATCTTCATAGTAATAACTTTTAAGTCTCTGGGTTACAGTATGAAGACGTTTTTTAATTTTTGGAATAGTATTTTCATCCTCACCCCATTGAACATCCCCTCTTTTGTCAGCTTCTTGAAAAGTATCAAAAGGCCACCTGTATCCATACTCTGGTTTTGAGCAAACATTTTTGGTTATTGGATGTAAAATATCATATGTGTAACCTCCAGGCTTTGTGTTTGCGGAATTTCCAGGATAATAAACCCCTTGTTCGTCAACATAAGAATAATGAGATACACCAGATAAATCATCTCCATTTGTTTGTTTGCGTATCCATTTTCTCAATTCGAACTGAATCTTATCAATATCATTTTTGTGTTTTACTTTTAATTCATCATATTTTTCTTGAATTATTCCACCTTTCTCTGATGGTGTTTCCCAAAATTCTTGAAATTCTTTGTTTTTCAAATAACACAAAACATATTCGTGTTCAGTTGCAACTTGTGTTGGATTGTTATCTGTTGCAGTTTGCCAAATAACTTGACCAGCAAAATTATCCTCTCCAAAAACCTCATCACACAGTTTCCGTAAATGATGCACTTCATTATCATCAATAGAAATAAAAATTACACCATCATCTTTTAAAAGTTGCCTTGCAATCAGTAAACGGCTGTACATCATATTGAGCCAATTGCTATGAAAACGTCCATCAGTTTCTGCGTTGGTGTCTATTTTATAGCCGTTTTCGGTTATTTCGGCATCTTCCCAATATTCTTTTTTGTCTTGGTTAAATTTATCAGAATACACAAAGTCTTTTCCTGTATTATAAGGCGGGTCAATGTAAATGCACTTTACTTGTTCACGGTAACTGTTGCTTAGTAATTTCAATACCGCTAAATTCTCTCCTTCAATGATTAGGTTGTCACTTTCGGTAGGGTTAACACTTCGGGTTTCGTCATAAACAAGCGTAGCATCTGTAGGTGTAAAAGCTTCACGTTTGGCATTACTTTTTCCAAACCATCTAAACTCATAACGTTCGGTTTCACTTAGGGTAGCATAGTCCATTAATTTGGCAATTTCACGTACATCTACTTTCCCTTCATTGGCAAAGAGGTCTGGGTATAATTTTTTGAGATTTTCTAGGCGTTCTTTGTTCCAATCGTGAGATTGTACGTTTTCCATTGGATTCTCGTTGTTTTGTTTATCGTTGCTCATAATTAATTCTTGAGTTTTTTATTGCCTGATGGACTAGCTATTGACTTAGCATTTTGTTTTGTTACTACTTTTTTACCAGTGGTGCTTTCCAGTTTAAGTCGAGCAGCTTTGGCTACATCACCTCCTTTTTTAGCAACAACTTTATTTTCTTTGAAGTTTTTAGGGTTCTTTTCTTTGGAAATTTCGGTGGTAGAAGCTTCTGCTAACATATTAAGCACGAGTTCTAAATTGCTCATATTATCTCTGAGGTTTTCTTGTTTAAGTCCTTTTAGCTTTTTATAATCTTTCACTTCTAATCCTGCCCAAGCTTTGGTTAATTCGTTAGTAAGAATGGCGTATTCCAGTCCTTTTTTTACGCCTTTGTCATCCCATTCGTCAGTGAGTTCTTTACGCACCTCTATACTTTTAAGACGTTGGTTTATCCATTCTTTGGAATAGCCTTTTTTGAGATATGTTTCCATAGCTCGGTCAAAGGCAAGTTCTGGGTTTTCGGTTTCTTCTATTCTATCTGCTCCTACTTTAGCTAACCATCTTTTAAATGGTTCAGCCTTTGGTGATGGAATAGATTGAATAATCCTAAAAAGACCTTCTGTATCTGAGGCTTGAATTTTACGCATTTTTCCGTCAGATGCCATCATTTCAACTAGGGTACAAATTGTACCCCAGTTGTTATTTAATTCAGAATCACGACTTTTTACACGTTTAATATATTGCTTTACATCTTTGCTATCGGTTAATATTTGAACAACATCTTGAACAGAAAAAAACCATTTTTCTTGCTCTTCATCCCAATGGGTACGAACACTTTGTTCTTGAAATATTTTTAAGGTATTTTTATTAGTACTCATTTTATACTATTATTTAATCATTTCCCTGACATCAGGAAGATGATGGCTTATTGTTCAATAATTTTGTTACTATCTTTTGTAGCTTCTGTTTTAAAATATTGGTACTCTTTAACAGGTGCTTTATAGTGTACTTCTACTCCTAATGTGGCAAAATGTTTCATAGCACATTCTATTTTATAAATCTCACTTTCTTTTAGTGCTTTTTTATCGTTGATGTCGTTTGTTCCTTTGGTTTCAATGACGAAGTAGAACTCACTTTCTTTGCCGTCTCTTAAACTTTTGCGTTTCATTATAATACCAAAGTCGGGGTTATAGTTTCCAATAGGCGTAGGGATTTTGTAGTACGCAGGCAGTTTCATAAAGCAAATAATTTCATCATCATTATCTGCGCCCAATGCAAAACTTCTTTCTATACTGCTATCAGTAAGCATTCTGTTATAAAAACCTCTATTTGGAGTATCTCTGTATTGAGAGCTATCAACTTGTTTAACAAAATCATTAAATTCAAAAGGAAAGGTTTCGTCTGTCAAATGATAATTTAAACCCCTTATCATTTCTTCCAACTCAATATTTTTAATTAAAGCGGATGCCTTATTAATAAATTGAGGTGGATTTTTAGCGAAATTTTCGTGATTTGTTTCTCCAATTATTTTGAAAGTTGTGATATAACTTAACCCTGTATTTTCACTTATTTCTTCCACTAAATCTAAAGCTGAAAAATGAGCCTTTAGCTTGTAATTTTGTTTTCCTCCATATTCATCTTCAATACCCTCTTCTGTTATTGAACCTATGGTTCTGCTACTAACCTCTGCTACATAATCGGCAATTTCAATAGTTTTTAAAGCTTCTTTACTTCTTTCAATCAACGTTGCTTCATCAAAAGCAACAGTATAATTTGTTTTTTTAGACAGCGCCTTCCAAAATCGTTTAAAGGCTTTATTTATAGTATCATTTTCGCTACGCTTAAAGTGCACTTCATTTTGTTTCTCTCCTTTGTGCGTATGAGTCATTCCAGCCCCTGCATCTGGTGTTCCGTAAACTTCTTTTATTTCTTCTTGATATTGCGTTACAAAAGTTTCGTAGGTTTCGTTTGGAATTACCGTTAGTTGATTAATTCGGTCAGCTTCATCTACATTTAATTTGTCGTAAATACGCTGTCCGTTAGTATCTACACATATTCTTAACCCTCTACCAATTTCTTGACGTTTTTTGATTTCAGAAAAAGAGTTGCTTAATGTTGCAATATTAAAAATGTTAGGGTTATCCCAACCAACACCCAAAGCAGAGTGTGAAAATATGAACTCAATTTTATTTGAAATAGAATCTCCAAAGCTTAACAAGCCTTTTTTATCTTTTAGTATGGCATCAAAAACGGCTGCGTTTTTTCGCATTGATGTTTCATTATCTGTAAACTCATTTTTTGTGGTTTTGGCAAAATAGGAACCTTGAATCATTTCAATATGTGCTGCTGTTGGTGCTGTGTTGTCGTGAAACTCAGGATATATTTCTTTATACTTTTCAATGAAAAGGTTTTTGATTATTGGGTCATCACTTACATAATTGGCAACTTTATCAATAAAAATAAGCGACAGGCATTTTATGCTTTTTTCTTGGAGTTTTTGTTTTTTTGTAAAGTGGCGAAGTATAAGCCATTCTAACTGCAACCCCCAAATACTTTGAACATTTCCGGAAGCTTGCTTTTCAAAAATCTCAACGCCATTATGAAAACTAACAGACCATTTGCCAGTTCTTAGACTTTTATTAATTCTGCTAATTGTGTATTTTAAATAACTTGGGTTGTTCGTTACTTTTCCTAAGTTATCTCCATCTTTCAACCATTTAGAATCCTTAAATTCAATCTTTCCACTTGCTGATTGATGCCAAGCTTTAATTTTTGCCTGAATCATGTTTTTCACACTTTTAGCCTCAACTAATTCTAGCTTTAAAGTGGCTTCATCATTCTTTTCTGTAACCGTTAAAACTTCAATCTTTTTCACCAAACCTTGTTTGTAACTCTCGTAAGGTGTTAAACGATAGATTTTATTCTTTACTATTTTATGCGTTGCCGAATATCTAATTTTAAACAGGGGGTTGAGTTTATCAATTTGTTTAGTGGAATTTGATGTATCCATTCCTTCCTGCGGTTCATCCATTATGATAATTGGATTTGTTTGTCCAATAGCTTCAATAAATGGGATGTTTGCAAAAAGGTCTTCTCTTTTAGCTTGGTTTAAAATTTTGTCTTCCGAATTGAAAGAAGCTAAAGTCATTACCATTATTTGCGGATGTTGTTCCTCTACAAAATTGGTAACTTTGTTCAGTCGTTTACTGCTGTATTCAAATGCTTTAGGTGTAAACCCATATATTTCTTCCAGTTGTTCTTCAAAAATAGAAAGTGTGCTTAAAACCCCTTGTCTAATAGCAATTGAAGGAACAAGAATGATGAATTTTGTAAATCCGTAGAGTTTAAACAGTTCGTAAATGGACTTAATGTAAACAAGCGTTTTTCCTGTTCCTGTTTCCATTTCAATAGTCAATTCACGTACATCTTCAAGTTTCGCAATGGCTTCATCAATTCCATTTTCAAGTAAAATAGATTTGATGTTGTTCGTTAATTGTTCGTTTGAGAGTGAACAGATATTTGCACGAATACCGTCAATACACGCATTGTCAAATGTGTTTTTGTTATTCCCTTCAAAAACATTTACAACAGATTTGATTGCAGTTTCTTGATATTCTAATAGTTCTAATTTTAATTCCATCAATTTCCACTTTTATTTTTGCTTATCCCTGCCTGTATCTTTGATAGGTACTTCATTTTTTGCTCAGCTACTTTTAATGCTTTGCTCCCAAGCTTTTCATCTTTTATTTCATAAAGTATTTTTTCGCTCAGGTATTGGATAATTAGATTGTCTTTGTCTAAATCCAATATTTCGGCAAGTTTTAGAATTTGTTCTTTTGTTGCTTTTCGTTCGCTCCTTTCTATTTTACTGAGTATGGCTGTATCAATATCGAGTGCAGCAGAAACGTGTCGCAAGAGCAACCCTTTTACTTCCCTTTTTTCTCTAAGAGTTTCGCCTGTTGATTTGTTGTTTTTCATTTGTAAAATACCAATTGATTAATTACACTTGACAATTAATGTCAAATATAATTGGTCTTTTTGGATATTCAATGATTTTTATTTTCAAACTTATTAATAGTCTGTGAGCGGTGGAAAAAAATAGCTCTTTTGGTTTTTTAGGGTTGCCTTGCGTATCGGCAAAAAACCAAATGTGCTATTTGTGCAGTTGGCTTTTTTAATTGGGCCAACTTAACACGAATATGATTTCGCTTTTATAAATTATATTCGGTGTTAGCGAAGCTATACTTTTTTAGGTTAAGAAACAAACTAAACTACTTTACCCCAACTCACCACGATGCGGTTTCAAAGCATCACGAAAAGTTTTCATATCAATTTCATCAACTGTAATAAAGGCGAGTGCTTTAAAATCATTGACTTTTGCTGACTCTATTTGATGATAAGTTAGATTTTCTTTCTCGGCAAATTCTTTTAAATGCACACAATGGTGTTTTGCAGTTTCAAAACTATCTTCACCAATAAAATCCCAGATTAATTTTATTTTTTTACTCAAAATTTCAAAGTTTAGTTAAAACAAAAATACCTTTTTCAATTGCTGAAAAAGGTATTTTAATTTTTATTATAAATTTAGTTTATTGCAATACAATTTCTCCGCAACCAACTCTAGCACCAGCTGCACCAGAAGGTTGAGAAGTAAAATCGTCTGCTGCTGCATGCACTACTACAGATTTTCCTACAATATTTTTTGTAACATCTTCACAATCTATACACCATAAATCTGTATCTGTTGTAATTGTTGCATTTCCTTCTGCATCAGTAACTAAATTACCAATATCTCCTTTGTGGAATTCAGAATGTTCCCATTTTCCATGGTTTTCTTCTGTAGGATTCCAATGTCCACCAGCAGAACTTCCATCCGCAGCAGAACAATCTCCAATTGCGTGAATATGAATGGCATGCTCACCTTCTACCGTTAAGCCAGACAACTCCGCTTTCATACTCACTTTACCATCTTTTTGAGTAAATGTGATTGTTCCTGTAACATTACTATCACTTTTTGATTGAATGTTTGCTACTGCAACTTTTTCGGTGGTTTCTGAATTCATTTCTACATTTTCTTTCATTTCTGTAGCATTTTTTTTCTCGTTTTTACATGATACTAAAACTGTAGCTAAAACTACTAAAGACAATATTACTTTTTTCATTTTTATTGATTTTTAAGATTAATTAATTGTTATTGATACCAATTCAGTTGTACAACTTCTATATTTTTATTGCTATTGTTTACAATTTCTTTGAACTTTGCCACATCGCTTAATCCCTCAGTACCTCTGTAATGGTATGGATAAACTTGTTTTGGTTTAAATTCTAAAACTGCACTAGCCGCACTTTCAATAGTCATTGTATAAGGTAAGTTCATGCAAATAAAAGCTTTATCAATATCTTTTAGTTCACGCATTTCTGGAATGTCTTCTGTTTCTCCAGAAAAATAAATTCTTTCGTTTCCAATTGTTAATACGTAACCATTTCCTCTTCCTTTCGGATGGAATTTCAAGGCTTCTTGACGCAAATTATACATTGGGATTGCTTTTATTTTGAAACTGTCAAATGATTTTTCTTCATCATTATTCAGCACTATAATTTGTTTTGTGGTCATTCCAGAAATTTTATCAGCAACTGCTTTTGGCGCAATTATTTCTGCGGATAATAAATCTAAAGCTTCTAAGGTTTTAATATCCATGTGATCGCCATGAATATCTGTGATTAAAATATAAGTAGGTTTTTTAAAATTTTTGAATGCTTCTACACCACCAGTAGGATCTAAATAAATAGTTTCATTTCCAAATTCTAAAACAGCAGTTGCATGTTCTATTGGCGTAATTTTTAATTGCGTTTTTTGGATTACCTTTTCAGTATCGTAGCTTGAAACTTCGTCTTTTTTTGATTCAGAATTCTTACATGACAAAGTACCTATAGAAATAAAGAATAAAAACAAAATTTTGCTTTTCATAAAATTGGTTATCAATATTAGTTTACCAAAGGTAAGAAAATTTCAAAAAAAATTTACAATTCGCTTTTCTTATTTTATGTTATCTTCGTTTTTTGAAAAACTAAACGAATTAAAATGCGATCTTTAAAGGATTATATTATTATTGGATTAAAAGGTATGGCAATGGGTGCCGCCGATGTTGTGCCAGGAGTTTCTGGCGGAACAATTGCTTTTATATCAGGTATTTATGAAGAATTATTAACCTCTATTAGTAATATAAATTTTGGTCTTTTTAAAACCTTAAAAAAGGATGGATTTAAAGCCGCTTGGAAACAATTAAATGGAAGTTTCTTACTAGCCTTATTTACAGGCGTTTGTATTAGCATCATTTCTTTGGCAAAAATGATTAAATGGTTGCTAGAAAATGAAGCTGTTTTGTTGTGGGCTTTTTTCTTCGGATTGGTTTTAGCAAGTATCATTTACATTGGAAAACAAATTCAAAGATGGAATTTAAAAATTGTTTTATTAGGCATTTTTGGGATTGCTTTTGGATATGCAATTACGGTAATACCCTCTACAAATGCTGGAGAAATTAATTATCTATTTTTAGTTTTTGCTGGTGCAATTGCATCTTGTGCAATGATCTTACCAGGTATTTCTGGTTCTTATATTTTGTTATTAATTGGTGTTTATCCTGTTGTAATGACAGCAATTACCACAAGAGATATTAAAATTATTGGCGCAGTTGGTTTAGGAGTACTCATTGGATTAGTATCATTTTCCAAACTTTTAAAATGGTTATTTACCAATTATAAAAACGAAATGTTGATTGTTTTAACAGGATTAATGTTAGGTTCTTTAAACAAAGTTTGGCCTTGGAAATTAACCGTTTCTACTTATTTAGACAGTCACGGAGCAACAAAACCTTTAATAGAACAAAGTGTTTCTCCATTTGCTTTTGATGGAGATCCACAATTTTTATATGCTATTTTATTGGCATTTTTTGGATTTGCACTCATATTAATTCTCGAGAAACTAGCTGTAACAAAAGAATAATGCAAGAAGAAAAAACTTTTTCACAGAAAGTATATCTTTTTTTAAAAGGACTTGCAATGGGCGCTGCAAATAAAGTTCCTGGCATTTCTGGTGGAACAGTTTCTTTTGTGTTGGGTTTTTACGAAGAATTAATTTACTCTTTTCAAAAAGTAAATAAAAAAGCATTTCGGCTTTTAATTTCTGGTCGATTTAGAAGTTTTTATAAGTATATAAATGGGCAATTTTTAGTCCTTATTATGACAGGAAGCATCTTTAGCTATTTTAGTATTTCTCTAGTGTTAGATTACTTTTTAGTGCATTACGAATTGTACGTTTGGAGTTGGTTTTTTGGAATGATCATCGGTTCCATTTATTACATCGGCAAAGATTTTGGCGAATGGAATATGACCAATTTTGTTTCATTAATTATAGGTATTGCTGTTGGCATTGGAATTAGCTTTTTATCGCCAGCAAAAGAAAACGACAATCTTTGGTTTGTTTTTATTTGCGGAATTATTGGTGTTTCTGGAATGACCCTGCCTGGTCTTTCTGGATCTTTTATTCTTATTTTATTAGGTAATTATGTGTTGCTTTTAGTCGATTCTGTAAACGTTTTATTAAATGTGATGAAAAGCGTTTTATCTGGCGATTTTTCTTTTTTAAACGATGCAGTAAAAATTAGATATTTAAAAATAATTACAGTTTTTACAGCTGGTTCTGCTTTTGGTCTGGTTTCTTTTTCGCATATTTTGGGTTATGTTTTAAAACATTATAAACCTATTGTAATCGCTGTAATTATTGGTTTTATAACTGGATCTCTAGGCATAGTTTGGCCGTGGAAAAGTAAACTATTTTTAAAAGAAAATGACTTATTTCTATTTGATAAAAAAGGAGATAAAATCATAAAAAATTACGAACGTTACATTCCAGATTTCACTACAAGTGAAACTTGGATAGCCCTATTTTATATTTTAGTAGGCATTGTACTTATTTTAGCGATTGATTATTATGGACAAAAAAGAAAAAAAATCAAATAAACTTTTCGGATTATTAGGTAGAAATATTTCCTACTCTTTTTCTAGAGGATATTTCTCTGATAAATTTAAAAAAGAAAATCTGAATACTTGTGAATATACCAATTTTGATATTCCTGAAATTCAAGATTTTCCAAGCATTATTGAAGAAAATAAAAAAAACATTTCTGGCATAAATGTTACGATTCCGTATAAAGAAACGGTGATTCCGTTTTTAGATGAAATGGATAACGAAGCACAAGAAATTGGCGCTGTAAATACCATCAAAATTTTAGAAAATAATAAAACAAAAGGTTTTAATACAGATGTTTACGGATTTGAAAATGCGTTAAAACCGTTACTTAAAAACCATCATACAAAAGCACTAATTTTAGGAACTGGAGGCGCATCTAAAGCTGTAGCTTATGCTTTTAAAAAACTAAATATCAAGTATTTATTTGTATCTCGAAATCCTAAAAATAATTCTCAAATTTCTTACAATCAAATTACAGAGAAATTGCTATCTGAATATAACATTTTGGTTAATTGTTCGCCTGTTGGTACGTTTCCTGATGTTGAAAAATCACCAGAAATTCCGTATCAATTTCTATCAGAGAAACATTTACTATTCGACTTAATTTACAATCCAGAAAAAACAGCATTCTTATCCGAAGGGGAAAAAAAAGGAGCTATTATTAAGAACGGATATGAAATGTTAGAATTGCAAGCAGAAGAATCTTGGCGAATTTGGAGTTCTTAACTTAATATCTACTTTCTTAAACTCAAATCCTTTGTGGTTCTATTATACATTGTTATCTTTATAACCTAATATTTTGGGAACCTAAACATTGTAGATATGTCAGAGCAAAGCAAAGAAAACGAAAAAGAAGTTGTTGAAACAAACAACGAAATTAAGAATGAAGTTGAAACAAATTCAACTTCTTCTAATGAAACTGTAGCAGAAAATAAAACAGATTTAACTGAAAGTAATGAAGTTGAAGAAGTTGCTGATGCACAAAAAGGAAATGAGAATGCTGCTTCTGAAATAGAAAATGTAGAAAACATAGCTGTAAATAAAACGGAATCAATAAAAAGTGATGAAGTTGAAAAAGCTGCTGAAGCTAAATTAGAAAATAAAGAAGCTGAAAAAGTTGTTGAAAAGGAAGTAGAATCAACCGAAAAAAAGGAGGTTCAAAAAGTTGTTGTTTCTAAAAAAGAAAATGATGATGCCGTTTCTGAAATAGAAAATAAAATGGCAGAAGATGCGGAGAATGAAGATGAAAAAGAAGATGATGAAAAAGTAGATTATGCTGATTTATCTTTAGAAGAACTAATTTTAGCACTTCAAAAAATAGTAGAGAACAATCCTGTTCAAAGTATAAAATCTAAAGTAGATGCGATTAAAAATGCATTCAATCCTAAATTTGGTGATTTATTAGCGGAGAAAAAAGCGGCATTTTTAGCTGAAGGTGGTGAATCTATCGATTTCAAATTTTCTAGTCCAATTAAAACAGATTACAACACCGTTTTATCCGATTATAAGAAAAAAAGAGATGCACATTACGGTGAATTAGAATCTCGTTTGGGTGCAAATCTTGAAAAAAGAGAAGCCGTAATTGAAACTTTAAAAACGCTGATTGATGAAGCAGAGCCACAAACCATGTATGGCAGATTTAAAGAATTGCAAGAACGGTGGAAAACAATTGGACCAGTTCCAAAACAACATTATAACGATACTTGGAAAATTTATCATCATCATGTAGAGCGTTTTTATGATTTACTAAATATGAGTAATGACTTTAAAGATGCCGATTTTAGGAATAATTTAGACTTAAAATTAAGTGTTGTTGTAAAAGCGGAAGCGCTTGCAGAAGAGGAAGATATTAATGCTGCTTTTAAGCAATTACAAGAATTGCATAAGCTATGGAAAGAAGGGATTGGACCTGTAGCAAGAGAAAATAGAGAAGAAATTTGGAACCGTTTTAGCGACGCAACTAAAAAAATTCACGATAAAAGACACAACCATTATAAAGAATTAAGATCACAACATCAAGATATTATTGATGCTAAAATATTGGCAATCGAAGAAATGCTAAATTTTGATACTGCTAAAAACAACGCTCATAACGATTGGCAAAATAGCATAAAAGAGTTTGAAGTTTTAAGAAAAAAATATTTTGATGCTGGAAAATTGCCATTTAAAAAGAGTGAAGAAGTTTGGCAAAAATTCAAAAATGCGACTAAAAAATTTAACAAAGCAAAAAACAATTTCTACAAACAAGAAAAAGGAGATCAACAAGATAATTTAAATAAAAAAATTGCTTTAGTTGAACTTGCAGAAAGCCTAAAAGATAGTGATGATTGGGAAACTGCTACAAATACGTTTAAGAAAATTCAAGCAGATTGGAAAAAGATTGGTCACGTGCCTAGAAAATTTTCTAATGATATTTGGAAACGTTTTAAAGTGGCTTGTAATGATTATTTTGATCGTTTGCATCAGAATAAAAATAAATTAAACAAAGATCAAGAGCAAGTTATTGAAAATAAAAAAGCCTTTTTAGAAGAAGTAAAAAACACAGAAGAAATTACATTAAGTTCTGCGAAAGACTTAATTGCTAAATGGGCAGAAATTGGGGTTTTACCAAGAAGTGTTCGTCATTTAGATAGTAAATTTAACAAGCAAATTGATGCATTGTTAAAAAGTAACAATATTGATAAGGATAAAGTAGAAATGTTGAAATTTACCAGTATTGTTGATGCATACCAAGAAGAAAATGACAGCAGAAAAATAGAATCTGAAATGTTTTTTATCAGGAAAAAGGTAGATGAAGCTAAAAAAGAGGTGCAACAATTAGAGAATAACTTGAGTTTCTTTTCAAATTCTGACTCTAACAATCCATTGGTTAAAAATGTAAGAGATCAAATTGAAAAATTAAAAGAAGATTTAGATGTTTGGGAATCGAAATTGAATTACGTTAAAAAATTAGATTATTAGTACAATTGTTTTTCGACTGCTCTGAAGCGGACAAAGTAATTTTATTTTAAGCATAAAAAAACTCGGATTTTTAAAAAATCCGAGTTTTTTGTTTTATAAGAATTTCTTAATTAAGAAAACATCTTTTCAATTTTTGCTTCTTCCTCTTCTGCTAAAGCACCATCAATTAAAATACGACCACTATATTCATCTATAGTAATTTTCTTCCTGTTTGCGATTTCTAATTGAACTTGAGGTGGTATTGTAAAGAAAGATCCACCAGCAGCGCCTCTTTGAATTGCTACAACAGCCAACCCATTTTTCACTTTAGTTCTAATTCTTGTGTAAGCTGTTAATAAATTTTCGTCAATAGATTTAGAAAATTCGATTGATTTTTCTTTTAACAACGTTTCTTCTTTTTCAGTTTCCTTCAAAATAGCGTCTAATTCAGCTTTTTTGTGCGTTAAATGATCTTGTTGCTTGTCTAATTTAGCTTGAGTAGTTTCAACAATTTCATTTTTTTGAGCAATTTTAGCTCTGTACTCGTTAATTCTTTTTTCTGCTAATTGAATTTCCAATTCTTGGAACTCAACTTCTTTAGATAAAGAATCAAATTCTCTGTTATTACGAACCTTTTGTTGTTGTTCATCATATTTTTTCATTAATGATTTAGATTCGTCAATAGCTAATTTTTTATTGTTGATGTCTGTTTCTAAATTTGCAACATCTTGACCTAAATTAGAAATTCTCGTGTTTAAACCGGCAACTTCATCTTCTAAATCTTCAACTTCTAAAGGTAATTCGCCGCGTACATTTGTAATTTCATCAATTCTAGAATCGATTAATTGCAAATCGTACAACGCTCTTAATTTTTCTTCAACGGTAACTTCTTTCTTCTTTGCCATGTTTATATATAATAAATCGGATTTGTACTTTTTTCTGATAAAATGACTGCAAAATTAGTGAATTTTTTTGTAAGATACTCAACCAAAAGGTTTTTTGTAAACTGTTCACTTTCGTAATGCCCAATATCTGCCAATAAAATTTTATTCTCTGCTTTAAAAAAGTCGTGATATTTAAAATCAGCACTTACATAAACATCAGCTTTTAAGCGAATTGCGTCATCAATAGCAAAACTTCCTGAACCGCCCAAAACGGCAATTTTTTTTATTTTTTTATCTGTTTTTTTTGAGTGGCGAATACAATCTGTCTGCATAGTCGATTTTAAAAATGATAAAAATTTATCTTGGGTCATTTCTTTTTTCAATTCGCCAATCATTCCCATTCCAATATTTTGGTGAATGTTATCTGTTGTCACAATTTCGAACGCAACTTCTTCATATGGATGATTTTCAAGCAACGCTTTTATGATATTATTTTCAAATCTACTTTCAAAAATTACACTAATTTTTGTTTCTTTTTCGGTATGATTTTCTCCCTTTTCACCGATTACTGGATTAGAAAATTCATTTCCTTTATACGTTCCATTTCCATCTACAGAAAAACTACAGTTGCTATAATTTCCTATATTACCTGCGCCTGCTTTAAAAAGATGTTTCCTTACTTCATTAGCATCTTCAATCGGTACATACGTATTTAATCGTTTTATAATCCCTTTTTTAGGAAGTAATACTTTTGTGTTTTCTAATCCTAAAACATCGCAAATTCTTTTGGAAACTCCCAAATACGTATTGTCTAAAGCCGTGTGAATTGCATAAATGGCAATGTTGTTTTTTATCGCTTTTAAAATAGTTCTTTCCACATAATTTTTACCGTTAAGTTTTTTTAATCCGCTAAAAATTATGGGATGAAAACTTACAATTAAATTGCATTTTTTTTCAATTGCTTCATCAACAATTTCTTCTAAAGTATCTAAAGTTACCAAAATTCCTGAAATTTTTGTAGCATAATCGCCAACTAACAAACCAACATTATCAAAATCTTCTGCATAATTTAATGGTGCTAATTCTTCAAGATAATCGGTAATTTCTTTAATTTTCATCTTTTTTGTTTTGGTTGATAACTGCACTAATTTCATCAATACTAGTGAAATTAAATCAGAAATCAAAGTTACGTTTTTAATTAAAAAGAATTTGTTAGAAACAAAGTCTTGAAGTTTCTGATAAGAATTTTAATAGCAAATCTAAAAAAATATTTATTGTATTTTTATGCCGATGAAATTAATCCGCTTTTTATTATTTCCAGTAGCTCTAATTTATGATTTGGTAACCCGAATAAGAAATTATTTTTTTGATGTTGGTTTTTTAAAATCTACCTCCTTTCCCATTCCTACACTTGTTGTTGGAAATTTAAGTGTTGGCGGAACTGGAAAAACACCGCAAATTGAATATTTAATTCGGTTATTAAAAGAAAAATATAAAATTGCTATATTAAGTAGAGGCTACAAACGAAAAACGGAAGGTTTTGTTTTGGTTGATGAATCTCACATTGCCGAAGATGTTGGTGACGAACCTTTGCAATACTTTAAAAAATTCTCAAATTTAACCGTTGCAGTAGATGCAAATCGTGTAAACGGAATTCAACAATTAATTGCTAAAAAATCACCAGAAATTATTCTTTTAGATGATGCGTATCAACATAGAAAAGTAAAAGCAGGTTTTTATATTTTACTCACTAAATACAATGATTTATATACAGATGATTTTATTTTACCAACAGGAAATTTAAGAGAAAGCAAAACCGGAGCAAAAAGAGCAAATATAATTTTGGTTACTAAATGTCCTATAAATTTATCAGAAATTGAAAAAAATAAAATTGTTAAACATCTAAATACGAGCAATGGACAAAAGGTTTTTTTTACATCAATTGCTTATTCAGAAAAATTAAAAGGAAGTGAATCTATTGCTCTAACGGAGTTAGTGAATTTCCAAGTTTTACTAATTACAGGAATCGCAAATCCGAATCCATTATTAGAATTTTTATCAGAAAAAAACATCCGTTTTAAACATTTAAAATTTGCAGATCATCATCCTTTTTCTGATTTGGAAATAAAAAATATTGAGGAAGAATTTGTCAAAATAAAATCAGACAAGAAACTTATCTTAACAACGGAAAAGGATTTTGTTCGGTTATCAGAAAAAGTGAAACGTTTAAGTTATTTGGAAATTAAAACTCAATTTTTATTCAATGCTGATGACTCGTTTAATGAAATAATATTGAGTCAAAAAAAATAAAATTTTAAGTAATGATATCCTTTTTAATACTTTAAAAAAAATATCTTATCGGTGCGCAAATTAAGTTTATTATCACTGCTCTTAGCTTTCATAACCACAATTTCTTTCGCAAAATATTAAGACAAACCTACTATTTATATGGATTGATTATGCAAACTTTTTATAATTCCATCAGACAAACCAATTTTTGGCACATAAATTCTGCGCGCATTGCTCCATTTCATTGCAGATAAATAAATTTTTGTTGCAGGAATAATAACGTCTGCCCTATCTGGATTTAAACTCAATTCAGAAATACGCTCTTCATAACTCATTTCTTTTAAAAACTGATATTGAGCATTCAAATAAATATAAGAAATTGGTTTCCCTTCTGTTCTTCCAGACATTTTAAACAGTTTATTAATGTTACCTCCAGAACCGATTAATGCCATTTTCTTGAACCCTTTTGTGTGCGTTTTAATCCAGGTTTCTACATCTTTAAATATTTGTTTGTTCGTTGCTTTATCGTTATTTAACAAACGAACAGTTCCCATTCTAAACGACTTCGATTTAATAATTTCTCCTTTAGAAAACAAGGTAAATTCTGTACTTCCACCACCAACATCAACATATAAATAAGTGCCATCAGTTTCGATTAGCTTGTTCAAATCTGTAGATGATATGATTTTCGCCTCTTCTTTTCCGCCAATAATATCGATTTTCACACCTGTTTCCAAAAGAATTTTATCAGCAATTTCTTGTCCATTTCTTGCTTCACGCATTGCGGATGTTGCACAAGCTTTGTAGCGTTCTACACCATGCACATCCATTAATAACTTAAAAGCATGCATGGCATCAACCATTCTTTTAATATTATTTTCACTAATTATTCCCTCAACAAAAGCTTCTGCTCCCAAACGAATAGGAACACGAACTAAAGATGATTTTTTAAACTGAGTTTCTTTGTTTTCTTCTGAAATAACATTGGCAACCAAAAGACGAATTGCATTTGAACCAATATCTACTGCTGCATATTTTTTTATTTCCAAAAAACTAATTATTTATGATTTTTAGGGAACTCTACCAGTATAGTCTTTCCCTTTTTTACATTTTTCCAATGATTACTATCAAACTGAATGCCAACAATACCACAAGTTGGCACGTGTGCAACTGGTTTATGTCCAAATTTATTCACAAAAGTATTAATGCCGTGATCGTGGCTAAAAATGATTGCAGAACTAAAACCATCATCCAACGCATGAACGGTTTTTACCAAATAACCATCACTAAAACTGTACAATTGTCTTTTCAATTTTAGATTCGCAAGCGGATATTCAAAATTTTCACAGAAAATCGTCGCCGTGTGTAACGCTCTATTTGCACTGCTTGAAATAAAAACGTCTGGCTTTTCCATGTTGTCTTTTAGGAATTTAGACAATAAATGGGCATCGTTAATTCCGCGTTCCTTTAAAGGTCTATCAATATCTGAAATACTTGAATATTTCCACGATGATTTTGCGTGACGAACTATGTATAATGTTTTCATTTGGTTATTTAAGTCGGAGGTAAATATAAAAATTAAGGTGCTAATCTTTCCATTTTCCAAGAAAAATCTTTCTCTAAAGTATATAAAATTCTATCGTGCATTCTATTTGGTCTTCCTTGCCAAAATTCAATTGAAATTGGTTTCACCATAAAACCGCCCCAATTGTCTGGTCTAAGTATTTCTTTTCCTTCAAATTTCTTTTCAAAATTCGCTAAATCACTTTCTAATTCTTCTCTAGAAGCAACTACTTTACTTTGATTAGATGCCCATGCACCTAATTTGCTTCCGTCTGGTCTTGATTCAAAATAACCGTCTGATAAATTTTCTGCTAATTTTTCTGCTTCTCCTTTTATAATAATTTGCTGCTCTAAACCTGCCCAAAAGAAAGACAAACAAATATGATTGTTATTTAATATCGCTTTTCCTTTTTCTGAATCGTAATTGGTATAGAATATAAACCCTTCCCAAGTGAATTTCTTTAGTAAAACAACTCTACTTTTTGGGAATCCGTCTAATCCAATTGTAGAAATTGTCATCGCATTTGTTTCTACAAGACTATCAGAACTATCTGCATTGGTAAACCAAGTTCGGAATAACTCCAACGGGTTTTCTGGACAATTAGATTCTAATAATTCTTCTTTTTCGTACGATTTTCTATAGTTTGATAAGTCTTTTTGCATGTTGGGTTTTTAGCACAACAAAAATACGAATGTTTTTTATAAAATTTGGATGTAAAAAATCCTGAAATATAAAATAATATTTTAATTATCAAAATTTTATTATATTTGTATCCTTAAAATCTGAATAATGCGTATAGTTACCTATAAACGAATACAGGAATTTTCAAAGAAACATGCTGCTGCTGAAATACCTTTAAACGTTTGGTACTATACAACTAATAAGGAGTCTTGGAGAAATCTCAATGAGATTAGACAGACTTTTAATAGTGTAGATTATGTGGGAAATAATAGATATGCCTTCAATATTAAAGGGAATACTTACAGGCTAATTGTTATTATTTCTTTTAATGCGCAAAAAGTGTACATCCGTTTTATTGGAACACATTCAGAATATGATAAAATAAATGATATAAAAAACATTTAATAATGATTAAATCAGAAAAAGAATACAAGGCAATTACAGAACGAGTAGAAGAGCTTCTACAAAATTCTGATAATATAGAAAATCAAGATTCAAAAGGCTATTTAGAGCTAAATTTATTATCTGATTTAGTTTCAGATTATGAGGAGTTATATTATCCAATAAGAAAACCATTACTTACAGAAGTAATTAAATTACGTATGGCAGAACTTGGATTAAACCAAAAACGGCTGTCAGAAATTTTAGGTGTTAGCACTTCTAGAGTTAGCGAATATCTTACTGGCAAAAGCGAACCAACTTTAAAAATAGCTAGAGAAATAAGCAAAAAATTAGATATTGAAGCCTCCATTGTTTTGGGGGTGTAAGCTACTTTTAAATTAAAATAAGAATGTTTTATGATTAGGTAAAGTCTAGTTTTTGGGCATATTCGCTAACGTTGGCGGTATGAAATCGTTGGGGACTGCGGGCTTCTTACCTATCCAGTTACACCGAACTTGATGCGTGGCAGAATGTTTGAATAACCACTTAAACCTCAATATTTTATACCGCGTGTTATAGCCATGTGGTTTTTTTCTTAATCTTCTAATTGTAGAACTCACAATAAATATCTCCTAGCTCATCGTGAAAACCCCAACCAATTCCGCTTGTATCATCAACTATTTGTTTTGCACGGTCAGCAAATTTATCCAAAATACATTCTTTGTTCATTAAGGTCAAAGCACTTGAATATACACTGGCAATGCTATTGTAAAATGGTTCATCAATATCACCAAATTCGTTGGTAAATTCCACTCCTGTTTCAGCGTAGAAAAGCATTAATTCAGAAAGTAATTCTTTTGATGCTTCTAACTTTTTAAAATCGGAAATTGCTTTTTTTCCATCAGAAAGTTTAAATCTATCACCTCGTCTCGGGTAAAATGCTTCATAAACTTTGTCCTTATATTTCAAAAAAAGCTCCTTTTCATTCGGATTTACATAGAAATCCAAAAGTTCTTTAATTGACTTATTCTTTTTATATAAGTCCGCTACCAAATCAACAAGTTTTTCCTTGTCAAGATTCCTTAGTTCTTTTTTTAAATCAGCTAGCCCCATAGTTTATATTTCGTCTTGTTCTGTCGGAATATATTTTTCCTTGCAATAATTCTCAACTTCTGTGTCATTTTCAAAGTAGCCATCACAAAATTCGTCAAGTTCCTTTTCTGCTCCTGAAACATATTTTTCACTTGCTGTCATTAGTTTTTCAGTCTGTTCAATGAACTTTTCAAACTCCTTATTCATTTTGCAAAGTTTGTCAATTGTCTTGAAGTCTAAGTCACGAAAGATTGCAGGATAAAGAACCCTACTTTGATATGGATTTGCATTTAGTTCAATAATTCCAATACCGAAAGATTGATTAAGTCTTGCCATTTCTTCGTTCAGACTGTCGCTAAATTCAAACGCTACTAAATATCCATAATTTGCCCAACTCGAATTTGAAACTGCTTGAAAAAATGCTTTTTTAAGTTCGCTGTCGCTGTTAATTTCTCTTTTTAGCTCGTATGAACTCAATTTGAAAGTGTCAACACGATTTATTGATTTTAAAAAATTTTGACTTGCTTTTGTCTGTAGGTTCAAGAACTTAATTCCGACCATATCTGGATGCGTCCAAATTTGGTTGTTGTCTTTTCCGTTTGATTGTTCGTGAAAAATTGTCTTTGAGTAAGTATCTGTATTTTTTAGATAACTACTCAAAAGTTTATGTAAATTTCTTTCTTCGTAAGTCTTTATTTTATTGACCTTAGTTGGTTTTAAAATCTGAGTTTCGGTGTCCCCATTCAATATTTCAATTCCGATATTTTGTTCGTTTTTTGTCAAGTAGTAAGAGTAGGTTCCTCCGTCTTGCTTTATTCGTTTTACTCTGGTGTCGCCATTACGTATAAAGTCGCCCAAAACGGCTGAAATTGTCGAACCTGGAGTTTTAGCACCTCCAAAATCGTAATAGTTTTTCTCGTTAATATGATTAAGCACCGCCAAATAATTGGTGATGTCGTTAATGTCTTCTAAACTTTTTAATACAGCTTCTTTTAATGTCATTGTCTGTCTATTTTTCTGTTACGGTTTGGTCGCCCTACCATTGGCTATAACGTTTAATATATAAAAAGTAGGCGATTTCGAAGCACTAAATTTTTGGTTAAGCCAAAGCTTGATACGAACCAAAAGCCTTGGTTTTAGCACTATTTCGCCTATTTTTTATATACCTTGTTGAACTAACCCTCCTTTCAGTCGGGAGCTTTCTCACGAATATAAAAAAGGGTATCTTGTTCATTCACTTTAAATTACATACAATGATACAAAAAAAAGTAAAACCCTTATAGAAAAGGCCGTGCTTTCTGTGCCAGAATTCGCAGAACTATGTAAGAAAATGGATCTAAGTTTTTCCATTAATGGCAAGTCGGAAAGCACCTTGCGGAACTACAAACGCTGTTTGGCACATTTGGCATTACATTACAAAACCAACCCCATAAAACTGGGAGAAGAAGCCATAAACGATTACCTCTTTTTTTGTAAAAATCTACACAAGACCGCCACCAAAATCTCTTTTAAAACGGATTAAAAAACATAATGAATTGATCATTAAAATAATACGCAAATAGATGTTTGCCGTATAGAATCTCTAGTGCTCAAATTTTCGTTTTTTACTAAAAACAACTTCTAAAATGGTAAAGCGGCATTAAAATTAGAGATGAAAGTAAAAGTGTATCTGAAAAAGGGCACTCTTTAGTTAAAAACTTCAAAATGACTTCTCTTAAAACTAGAGAGAATTCTTAATACCACAAAACAAATTTCTCGAAATACCCATAGTAGATGTGCCAATAAACGGGTTAGTCAACACTAGTATCCAGCGTTGGCCTATCGGCACGCCGAATACTTAGTTGTTAGCCACTGTTATTTTAGTTTTTCAATTATCTCAATTATTTCATTTCCTTCTCCCATTTTCAATTCTTCTCCTTCTTTACTGTCATATGGAATTCCTCCTTTTACATATTTTAAAACACCATTTTTGTCTAAAAACAAATTCATTGGATATGCTTTAATTCCTAATTGGTCTGTAAAGCTTTCAGCGTTTATAAGATGTTCAAAATTAAATGGATGCTTCTTAAGAAAATTCTTAACGTCTTCTTCTTTTTCGTAAGTGATTGCAATAAAATTAAAGTCGTCTTTATACTTTTCCTTAATTTTATTCAAGATTGGCATTTCATCTATGCAAGGTGGACACCTTGTAAACCAAAAATTAATCATAGTTGGTTTACCCTTTAACTGTTCTGAATTAAAGTTTTTTTCTGTCAAAGTATTTAAGTCAAATTTCGGAAACTCTTTGTTTTTAAATTCAGACAAAGGTCCTGAGTTTATTAAGTTATATTTCTTTTTGTCGCTAATTGCAAAAGATATTTTAGAAATTATAGAGTCATTTTTAGTCTCTGTTTCCTCAATTGTTAAACTCCCAAATAATTGTTTCCCAAGTATTTTAGTCGTTTTGTCAACTTGTTTCGTTAAGATTTCCTCCGCTTCTGCTTTTGTAATTCTGTTTTTTCCATCAGTCGTAAAATATTCTGTTTGACAATAGGTATTAACAGAAATAAGTAAGAATAATGATGTAATTAATATTTTCATAGGTTTTGTGTTTTAATAGTGGCTAACGTTGTCGTATAAGGTTAGTTGCGTTTTTTAAGCACGAAAGTTAGTAAATAAAACACAGATTTAAAGTCTGCGAGAACTTTCGTAAATAAGCTAAAACCAGCAATTAATTTTATACGGTGTTGCCCACAGTACTTTTTTTATTATGCTATTTCAATATTCAACTGTCTGCCAAGTCCTAATTCAATTAGTTTGTAATAAGTAGAAATCTGAATATCACTTAAACCACGTTCAATTCTTGAAATGTAGCTTTTTTTTGTTCCAGTTCTTTCAGCAAGTTCCTCTTGTGTTAAGTTAGCTTCTTTCCGAGCTTCTTTTAGCATAATTCCTAATCGAAAAGCAAGAGAATCCGCGTCATATTTATCGCGCTTTTCAGTTCCTTTATTTCCGTATGTTCCAATTAGTATGTCCTCAAAATCAGTTACGTTTTTCATATTAGTTATTTTTATCTTGTAAGTATTCCTTTTTTAATTTTTCCGCAAGTTTGATTTCCTTTTTCGGCGTTTTTTGAGCTTTCTTTATAAAACAATTTGCAAGAACAACTAAATTTCCATCATCAAAAAAGCACAAAATTCTTATGCTTTTAAAGGTCGTAATCACACGCACTTCATAAATTCCGTCTGTATTTTCGAGATATTTAAAGAATTTTTTAGGGACTTGTCTTTCAAATCGAACCAAATCTAAAACATATCCTATTTTTGCTCGAACTTTTTCGTCTTGAGCTTTATAAAATTTCGCGAAATAATCTTTGTATCCAATTACTTTTCTTATCACACTTCAAAGTTAACTAATTAGTTTACTAAATTCAACTAAAAATTACAAAATTTAATTTAAATGACGATTTTTTTGTATTGTGGGCAACGTTTTGGTTAAGAAACGTGCGGGTTTTGGAACACGAATTTGTCTGCCGAGAACCAAGTTTTGTTATGTGATGTTATGTTCATTTTACACTGTCAGCCCGAATGTTTTCTTAGCCTTTGTTGGGGCATCGTGCTTTTTATCATATTTCAATCTTTAACTGGTTGTTTCTCAAAATAAAGTTCTGGCAAGATAATTTTTGTTTCTTGTTCTGTATCTTCTTTCAACCAGTAAACAATAAAGTTCACTTTCGCTTTTTTCAATTCATAATTTTTCTGTTTCATGGATTCAATTTGTTGTACAAACAGTTTGGAGAATTTCAGGATCGATTGTCCCTTTGAATTCAAACATTCATCTTCGCGCAAGATTAATTCATCTCCGCTTGTAAGTTGAGAAACCAAATGTTGTTTGTTAATGAAGTAATCCAACCATAAATCTTTGAAAGTAAGGCTCATTGCTAACTGGGTGGGAGGCAAATGAATTTCATTGTCCTCAATTCGTTCCAAATTTTCTGTTGTGATGTTATCAAGAAAATTTGAGTTCAAATTAACTGTCAGGTTCTGTTTCGCTCTTGTCATTGCAACATACAACTGTCGCTTTGCTTCGTCTTTTACAGGATTGAAGTTTTTAAGCATCAGGAAAACATTGTCAAACTCTTTTCCTTTTGCTTTGTGAATAGTTGAAACAAAAATCGTTTCTCCATTCTCATTGAAAAAGTCTTCCAACTTGGATTCACGAATGAAAACTTCAAAATCAGATTTGTATTTTTTCTTCGGGTTCGTTGCTTCAAAATCTTTTATGATGTTGGTACACACCTCTAACTTTGAACTGTTGCGAAACGCATTTATCAATTCCCGTTTTGCGTTTGCCCAAATATCATCACTGATTATAAATACATCGTCTACCAAATTCAACTGGTTTAAAAAGAATCTGACTTCCGAAAGATTATACAAACTGAAACCGTCATTCGTTTGAATCAATTTCGCTTGCATTCCATGTTTCAATAGCAATCCCGTAATCTGTAACGCTTCCTCGTTTGTCTTTGTGAGCACACACGTGGTTCCTGCAAGCCCTGTTGTAAGTATGTCATGCACAAGCGGTGTAATAAGATTTTCACTTTGATAACGAATCAATTTTATTTTGCCGTTGTCGGTTTGCTTTGCAATTATTGGAGTGTCTTTCAGCCGGTGACCAATCTTTTTAACAAACTGATTTGTGAATTCTACAAGATTGCTTTTACTCCTGTAATTCTCAACCAACTCATGCTTTGCTGCTTTATTTACTTCTATAAACTGTTCAAGATATTTTGAACTTGCACCCCTGAATTCATATATATTCTGGTCATCATCTCCTACTGCAATCACTCTCATTTCTTCGTTCTGTTCCATCAAAGCATTAACCAAGCTGAATTCATCTTCGTCCATGTCTTGTGCTTCGTCAATTACTAAAACTGTTTTTGTGATCCGGCTTGCTTCAACTTCTTTGTTTTTAATTCTTTCAATTGTTTTCTTCAAAATCAAGTCTGACTTTTCCAAACTGCCAACTTTGCCTAATAAGTCAAAGCAATAGGAGTGGAAAGTTTTTATCTCAATGTAATTTGCTGCGTTGCCAATGAGTTTGAGCAGTCGTTTTTTAAACTCTGTTGCAGCTGCTCTTGAAAATGTTACCATAAGCAATTGCTCATGTTTCACATCTTCCATTAAAAGCAATGAAGCTAATTTATGAACTAACACTCTTGTTTTTCCGCTCCCAGGTCCAGCCGCAACTACAATGTATTTTGTTTCATTGTCGTTAATGATTTTCAGTTGCGTTGGCGAAAGTTCTCCGAAAAGTTGTTTGAATTTCTTCGGGGTCATTTTGAGTTTAAGTTCATCTACTCTACTGCCAGGAAAGTATTTTTTAAGAAATGAACCGAAGTTTAATTGAAAATAATCTTCTACAAATTGCAAAGCATCTTTGTAATCGCTAATCATTTTTTTTGCGTACTCACCAACGATATGAATTTGCTGAACTTTGTTTTCATAAAACTGGTTGAGCTTTTGATAGTCATCTTTTGTATATCGCTTATAATTGTCGTCTTCAACTCGTTCAATGGTCAAGCGATTATAAACAACCAGAAAGCCTCCTTCAATTTTTATTGCATCAATTCTTGATAAATAGAAAAGGGCGTCTTCAATATCATCAAGGTTTACTTGTGTTTCAAATAATTTCGGTCTTTTCTCAAACTCATCTTTCAATTCATGAACTGAAAACTCAACCAACATTTCCTCTTTATCTTTATCATCTTCTGAAATATTGAGATTGCTTTTTTCATACAGATATTCTACAATAAACTTTGCTAATTCGTGTCGCTTTTCAAATTTTCCTTTCAGTAATTCCTTTGGATAAAGACAATGAATTATGATATGATTTTTTGAATAAGCTTCGTTCTGACGTTTAATCCAATTTTTGATTGCCCAAAAATTTATAAGCGTTTTAATTTTGTTTGGTGTTACATCTTCGCAGCCTTTTTCCTCTGCTTCTTCATTGAGTTCCTTTATGTGAAATGTTTTTTCCTGTTCTTCAAAAAGTGGAAGCAGGAAATTTTCAATCCTACCAAATGCCTCAACAATGTTGAGTGAACGGTTCTTGTTTTCACCTTTCTTAATAAACGCTGTCAAATCTTTTGCATCAGCCAAAATCTTTTCTTCACGGAGTAAATTCACAATATTTATCACTTCCTCCTTTACGATTCCCAAATGGTCGCTGATGTAATCAATCCTTGATTCCGCTGCCTCATCATTTGATTGTTTTCTGCTTTTACTTGAAAAAAGTTTCTTGATTATTCTAATTCCTTTTTCCTTTTGTTTCTCCTCAAATTTTTCAGAAGCATTTATTTTGTCAATGGCTTCTTGTGCAGTTTTAGAGAGAATGCTGTTTGCGAAAATCCTCGGCATATTCTGTCCTCGTTTCAGATAACCCGCTTCCTCCAAAGCTGCAATGGCTGTTGTAACTCTTGTTTCAATCTCAACAACATTATCATCCCAACCTGCTTTACGTGCTATCTCTAAAGCGGAGTTTGAAACTTTTGAACGGAATCTTGTAATTTCTTTGATCGCTTTCCAAATCTGTTGAATCTCTTTAATAGAAAGTTTAGTTTGGTTAAGCAAGATGAAGTGTTTACCAAGGTCTTCCTCATTGAATAAGACAAAACAATCGGCAATAATATTTTCATCTCGTCCTGCTCTACCTGCTTCCTGAATATAATTCTCCAATGAATCTGAGATATCAAAGTGAATCACCATACCAACATCTTTTTTGTCAACTCCCATTCCGAAGGCAGAAGTCGCAACCATGATGGGGATTTCACCAGAGATGAACGCATTTTGGTTGGCAGTTTTTTCTTTTACATCCATCTTGCCGTGATATGGTTTCGCATTGAAACCATCTTCGGATAATCTCTCCGCAAGTAAATATGCTTTTCGCGTTCTTGAAACATAAATGATTGTGGGACAGTCTTTTTCCTCAATCAAATCCCTGGCTGTTTGGTATTTTTCTTCCTCGCCTCCTTTTTCAAAAACTTTGTATTGTAGATTAGTCCGCGATGTTTTTGAGGTGAAAAGCTCCAACTCAAGCGAAAGGTTCTCCTTGAAATAATCACGAATATCTTCAATAACTTTCTGCTTTGCTGTTGCGGTAAAACAAGAAACTGGAATTCCATCCTCAAGATTTTTCTTTTCCTGAATTGACTTTATGAAATTTCCTATGTATAAATAATCAACTCTGAAATCTTGCCCCCACGATGAAAAGCAATGAGCTTCATCAATAACAAACCGAACAATTTTTCTTCCTAAAAGCAATCGTTCAATTGTTCGGGAACGCAAGGATTCAGGCGAGATGTAAAGCATAGATGCTGAACCATCTTCAACACGTTCAAATGATTTTGCTCTTTCAATCGGGTCAAGCAAACCATTTATAGTAACTGCATCTGTGATACCAACTTTTTCAAGATTGTCAACTTGGTCCTTCATCAACGACTGCAAAGGAGAAATTACGACTGTTAGTCCTTTTGCACTTTCACCACTCATCAATGCAGGCACTTGAAATGTAATTGACTTGCCGCCTCCAGTTGGGAACACAGCTAAAATTGCTTTGTTGTCAACGGCAGCTTTTACCGCCTTCTCTTGCAGGGGTTCACCTGCATAAGTTCTAAATGAATCAAAACCGAAAAATCTTTTAAGTCCTTTGTGTATATCTAATGCCCTGTCGCAATACTCGCAACCGCTTACGCAAGGCTTGTTTCGCAAACGGAACATTATCCTTTCAACTTCGGGATAATTTTTTAACACCCAAGGTGGTGTGATTGAATAGCGGTTGTTTGCATTTATAAGTGACAAACAAAATGCTAATTCAATCGGGTGTTCTGAAATTATTTTGGTCAGGTCTGCTTGTTCGCAAATTTCAGATTGAAATTTTTGGCGAATCAGTTTTTCAATGTTTGTATGCGAACTTGTATAGTTGATAAAACGAAAAAAGGAGCGGAACTCCTTTTTGTCGTTCAATAGCAAATAAAAGATTTGTTTGAGTTCTTCATCCGTCTGTTTAAAAGTGGCAACTTCATCATTGAATAAATCTTTCGCTTTAATAGAGTCATTCAATGGATTATTTGTGTCTTCCGATTGTAGTTTGTCGTCTTTTAATAAGGCATGATAGGGCTTGTTAGGAAAGAGCAGGGGAGAAAGAAACAGTGTATCAATGATATTTTCTGAATTTATTCCCGCATCATTAAGTGCGTTGCCGATATATTTAATGTCGTGATTGAAAATATTGTGTCCGCAAATGAATTGTATCCCGTTAAGAAAGAGTATGAACTCAGCCACTGAAGTTTTGTGAAAACAACTTCCATTACCCTTAATACTTCCAATGTCAAGAATTTTACGGCTCTTTGGCTCAATTTCCGTATCAATGAATGCTATTGAGTTCATTTATGCTTTGAATGTGTCATCAGGTTATTTTTTAGCATGTGCCCCAACGTTGTTGTACAAGATTAGTTGCTGCGGTTAAGCGTTAAAGTTAATAAATAATAACTGAATAGAAAGTCCGCGAGGACTTTCCTAAATAAGCCAAAACAAAGCAATTAATTTTGTACGGTGTTGCCATTAGTACTTCTTTCCGATTCTAAATGTCAAGCGATAATTTTAAACTTCCACCTAATCCTTCTCGGATTATTCTCATTAAAGTCGAAAGTCGAATATCACTCGCATTATTTTCAATTCTCGAAATGTAATTTTTGGTTGTTCCTACTTTTTCCGCTAATTGTTGTTGTGTCAGTTTCTGTCTTTTCCTTGCTTCTTGAATTAAAGCTCCGATTCGAAAAGTCTCGAATTCTTCCTCGAATTTTTCTCGGCTTTCAGTTCCTTTCTCGCCGTATTTATTATTAATATGTTCTTTCCAACTTTTAGGATTTTCACTTGTTTTCATAATATTTACTTTTTAACGTTTCCGCTTTTTTGATTTCCTTTTTTGGTGTTTTTTGAGTTTTTTTCTGAAATCCGCTTAATAACATAATGACATTTCCTTTGTCGAAAAAACAAAATACTCTGAAAATATTATTTCCAGTTTTTACTCGTATTTCCCAAAGTCCATCCGTTCCAGTCATATGGTCGAAGTATTGTTTGGGAACTATTTTTGTTCTTTCGATAAGTGAAATTGTCCAATCAAACTTTTTCTTAACTTTTGGTTCAAGTTTATTATAAAAGTCCCAAAAGTGATTTTCAAATGGTATTATTTCTCTTTCAAATTCAGCCAATTCCATTTGTATTTTATATCCCGAAACAAAGTTACCTAAAAAGATAACATTTTCCAAATTATTCTACAAATTTCATTACGAAGACGAGATTTTTTTTGTATTAATGGCAACGGTTTGTATATGGCTCGTAGCGTGAAAAAAGGCTGTTTCTTTTCGGTTAAGCACGAGCCGAATTTTTTAATTTTCTTATTACCTTTTTTTATCAATAAGCCAAATTAAAAAATTTGGCAGTCTTGCAAATATACCTTAACTTCGATTAAGCAACTAGTTAGCTATGAGCTATATACGGTGTTGCCAGTAGTTTTTAATTGAAATCAGATAGAATTTTGTATTTTATGCTAGAATTGGTTGCATTTA
>Ga0209491_10002919_pt1 | contig 29294 bp, 23 predicted proteins | sample BON02_FD_187213 | JGI IMG/M metagenome (GOLD analysis project Ga0209491, IMG submission 187213) | Freshwater microbial communities from Lake Bonney liftoff mats and glacier meltwater in Antarctica - BON-02 (SPAdes) (version 2) | ecosystem: Environmental > Aquatic > Freshwater > Ice > Glacier...
TACGCCACGCATCAAAAACGACCTCCATTGGCATGACTGTGCGCGACGGGATAGCGGAGGTGGCATCCTCGAGTTGTTGCCACGCGAAACGGATCACTTCCGCGGTGCCATCATCATCACTAGGAGTATTCGCTGTTGCCGCGTGTTGAATCCGCACCGCAGCGGCTTCTAACGCGCGCAGGCGAGCGGCATCAATAATGCGGGACGCATGCCAGGAGAGTGCGTGCGCCGTTGCGCCATCGTGGACGACGTTGAACACTTCAATGGCGCCACCCACACGCAGTAGGTCACCGCGCGCGGTGAGTTCGGCAACAACGGCTGTCGGATCACCTGCGGTTTCGGGGCTGCGGTGATACACCGCAAGGGTTGCCTCGTACATGCTGCCCAACCGCAAATCAGTGAACGCATGCGTGGGCACGGTTTCACTGAACGTGTCGGTGATGGCGGGGGAGAGGATTACCCCACCGACGAATGCACGTTCACTATTGGTCATGCCCCCACCTCACGTGTAATCAATTGCGTATTCACTTGCTCAGGTAGTTCAATGCTGGCCGCTACTTCACACAGCAACGCCATTCGCACCGGCACACCACGTTCGGTGGCAAGAAGGGCTGCAGTTTGTTGTACGTGTTCGTCCCACTGCGGGAATTGAGTACGTAGTTGCACGTACTGCGCGCTGGTGAAACCTGGGCGGTCAAGATTTACGCGAGCGTTGCCTGCGAGTCCTTTGGACCCCGCGAAAGTTTCCAGATCACCATTACGCAGGATCGTGTTCAAATACCCGGCGCGGTTTTCCATGACACTATTGCTGGCCAGCCAGGTCGCGACCTGGGCCACAAGCAGAGGGTCCCGATGTTGGGGGAGGTCCCGATCCCACCCGATCCGGGCCAGAGCAGTTTTCAGCAATTGGTGGGTTTTAGGTTGTTGTTTTTCCTCATCTAATAAATCTTTACTTATTACATTAATTAGATGGCCCAAATCCGGCGCTGAACCATCACTCGTTTGTGAGGCGGCAGGGACCAGTTCGGGTTCGGTTATCACAGGTGTTGTTTTCACGGTTGTATTTTTCAACTTTGATAAAGAGGGAGATGAAAGTTCAGTTACTGGTTGTGGTGAACGATCCCGTGGAGGGTGAGTCGGGGGAGTGGCAGTGGCCGGCGAGGTGAGTCCTGGGATGGCGGTAATGAAATACCTGTCCGTCGTCGCCCCCATCGAGCGACCCAAACGGATACCGCGATCACGAGCCAACGCCCCCGACTCGCACAGGAGTCGCAGGATCGAGGCGGCCTTATTTTTTGAGCACCCCAAATATTCGGCGAGTTCAACCTGATTGTGGGCAAAGACCCATGACCCGGGAACATCCCCACTGGGTTGCGCCAAATGGCACAAGCGCAAAAGTGCACCATAATTCTCCGTGCCGAGTAGCTGCGCCAGCGGTGCATCTAGGGCGAGCTCGGTGAACCCCGGCATCGTGCCAACCCGGATCGCTACGACACCCATAACGCCCCCAGTTCGTGCGCCCACGCGCCCACCGGTAGGCAGATAACGGGTACAGCGCCGCCGGTTGCACTACTAAAGCCCGCGATTACCTCGGACATGTCACTCGTTGGCACAACGACGGATCCACGACCAGAACCATTGGGCAGGATCAGCCACGCATCTGATGCGACCCGCTTAGGGACGGGGGGGAGAGTGGACGCGTCCACACCCAGGGTGGTGGCGGCTTTCGCCCACGCCACATCGGTGGGACCCCACTCGGAGACAGGTTCAACGATTTTACGGGACTCAAGGGAACGCAGTGTCGCTTCAGGGATATCGAGGAGGCGGGCAGCAGCCGAGCGTGACCGGGGATCCATGGGGCGCGCCATGGATGAAGTCTGTCGGTTTCGTGAGGGAAAACAGGGAGTGACACGCATGTAATTCGCATCAAAAACGCGAATCAGTGAGATAACACGCAAGCACTACGAAAAACGCAACAAGGAAAAGCATACCCGCACAAGATACGAGAAATGTGGAAATAAGGCGTAAAGAATACGAAGGGGTGAGCGAGGATGGTGTAACCCAACTTCAGCTATCGCTTGTCCAGCGCCGATACAAATGGGGTAAGTCACAGTGGAATGCTCTACTTGATGACCTCGAACGGTTGGGCTTGGACTGACAGAACATGCCGAGTGAAACCCATTTCTTAAGCCCGTTGTTCACGGCTCAAGCTATTAGCGGCAAATTCAGTGAGGTGACCTACCCCGTCTACGGTCAGTGAGGTTTATTAGCTTTCACGTGACTTTTGTGCGCACTGTGGGACCCGGGCTTTCCCCTCGGCCCGCACAGTTTGGTGCGGGCCGATAATTGCTTACCTCGCACGGTAATGGACCCGAGTGCCAACGTACGTCTGCGGGTTCTGCTGACTAAGAGAGACTGCGACGAGTATCTGATGATCGTCGACATCCGTTAACGATCATCAGATCTCCAAGTCTTACCAGCACTTTCGCGCCCGCATCGCCATACGGGGTGCAGGAGAAGGTGACCAGGGCCAAGCGTGAGTGTTGCGCAATTCACTAGGGCCGCGCTCGCTGGGTTGGAATGTGTGACCGTGTCACCTTTAATAAACCCGAGATCACTTCCACTTTATCCTCCAACAGGCGCCCCTTATTCCGTTTTAATTCTCCGGGTACGCCAGAGCGAACTTCTGAGTGATTTCGTGTCTCGCAGTCATATACCTACTTGCCGTGATCAGATTGCAATCCATCCGCGGGCATATTTACGTGAGGGACGGGAAAGAATTCACGGGCAAAATACGTGAGGGACGTCGGCTCCTTGACATCCATGTTTGTGTCGATTAATCTTATGGGATCGATCTCAGAACTATGACCATGATGCGGGCCAAAGGAGCAGGGATGTCTCAGGTATTGAGTACGGAACAACTTCAGCAATACGAGCGTGACGGCTTCATCGTTGTTCCGGACGTCATCTCGACAGAGGACGTCCATGCCCTTCGACGGGTGACCGACGATTTTGTGCAGCGGTCGCGAATGGCGACTGCACACACCGAGGTCTTCGACCTCGAGCCGGCGCACACCGCGGAGATGCCGCTCCTTCGAAGGATCAAGACTCCGGAGAAGTGGGACCCCATTTACCGGAGAATGGTGACGCACCCCGCGATTCTCGGCGCGCTCCAGGACCTGTGGGGGCCGGCCATCAGATTCCAGACGGGCAAACTGAACATGAAGGTGGCTGGCTACGGATCGTCATTGGAATGGCATCAGGATTGGGCCTTCTACCCGCATACGAACCAGGACCTCGCAGTCGTGGGCATCATGATCGATGACATCGATGAGGAGAACGGGGCGCTGATGGTGATCCCCGGCTCCCACCGCGGACCGATCCAGGATCACTCATATGACGGTGTCTTCGTCGGCGGCATCGATCCGACCAGGTCATCGGTCGACTTCGGTACGGCGCAACATGTGACGGGAAAGGCTGGATCGATCAGCATTCACCACGTCCGGACGATCCATGGCGGCGCCGCCAATCTTTCCGGCCGCGACAGGCGCTACTACCTGCTGCAGTACCGTGCCGCTGACGCGTGGCCCCTGATGGCGGATACGCCCTGGGATGAGTGGCGCGAACAGTTGCTCACCGGCGACGAGGTCTTGACCCCGCGCATGGAAAACCTGCCGGTACGTCTGCCACTCCCCGAGCCGTCGAACCAAGGATCGATCTACGAGAATCAGTTGGGGCTTAGGAACAAGTTCTTCGCTGACGGTAACAAGTCGTAGACTTCATGAGACATCGGGTGAACTGCAGAAACGAGGGGCCATGGCAGGGACGGCCGCTGAGCGCAGACTGGGTGGGCCACGGCGCCCAACACTGATTGACGTCGCCGAGGAGGCCGGAGTCTCCCGGGCAACGGCATCTCGCGTCATAAGTGGGTCCTCGATGGTGTCTCCCGGAGCCCGATCCCGAGTTCTTGACGCGATCGATCGCATCGATTATCGCGTCAACGTGGCAGCACGAGCGTTGCGCACGGATCGGTCAACGCTCGTCGGGCTGCTGATACCGGGCTTCCTCAATGAGACATTCGGCGTGATCGCGGAGCAGGTGGATGAACGATTGCGTGAGCACGGTCTGGGTCTGCTCATCGGAAGTTCCGGATGGGACCATGCAGGTGACATACTTGTTCTTAAATCATTCGAATCCCGCGGGCTAGACGCGTTGATCCTCTCTCCCACGGTCGATCAGTCCCTGGAGTTCAGCGCGGAGGTTGAGCGGCTGCAAATGCCGGCAGTACTACTTGATCGAGAGCTTCCGGGGCTCTCACTGGATTCAGTGCTCGTGGACCATCGCGGCGGCATGCTCGCGGCACTGGGTCACCTGTCTAGCCTTGGCCATTGCAGGGTGGCGATGGCCGCATACGGCGATGACGTCCGGCCGGGTCGAGAAATGCGTGCGGGCTTTCGACAGGGCGTCGCCCACTTCAACCTCCACGCAGACCCACAGCTCATCGTCGAGTTGAGCAGCCTGCATCCCGAGACGGGAACTCGGGCAGCACAGTCGATGATGGAGCTGGCTCCCACCGCATGCATTATCAGTGGTCCCACCGGTGTGCTCGCGGCATGTCTGCACGAGTTGCGGGCGCAACTCGGTGCCCGCGGATGGCGGATGCCCGAGGACATGTCAGTTGTCGCGGTCGGACAGGCAGTTGTTGGTATGCTTCATCAACCGACATTGACGACGCTCAGCCGAGGCCTACTAGATGAAGGCAATGCCTTGGCGGCAATGATCATCAATCGTCTCACTATTCCTGAGGCGGAACCACACATCGACGTGCACCCCTTGCGGCTCGAGATAGGGCAGTCCACCGGAGCCCCGCGAAGGAAGCGGTCGCCTAGTCAGTGAGTTGGCGCATGACGGGTAGGCCGATGGCCCGCACAGCTGCGACGAACACAACGCCCGACGCGGGCCGGACAGTGCCTACCACTCATTTCTTGTAGTCACGTTCTTCACCCGACTCTCCTCGTTATGGATACTCCGGATCGAACGTCCCAAAGGTAGGGCTGGTTCTTGAAAACAGTCGATTATGCCCGCGAACGCCCACTTCGGGATCGCTGAAAACACGACAGCGCAACGATTCAAAATTCTGGCAGCAGATCGAGTGGCCAACCCCGAACGGTTCACGACCCAAGAAATCATGCCCAAAATCCTCGACCTGTCTCAGCAGGCCTGGATCAACCAACCTAAAGACGACTCAGCAAAGGAGGCCGCCATCTAATTAACTCCTAATGGTGTCAAACACCTTGACAAATTCCGTTTCGCCAATGTTGTTTGCCATAATCGTTACAATGCAACTGTGAGGGTTTAATGCCAGCGACGGTGGGTCCGTGACGAGCGATGGCGACGAAATAGACAGATACGAATTCGTCAGGACCTGCAGCTAAGTGGATCTTCAGTTCGTCAACACTGGTTGAATTCAAAGAGAAAGCAAAGTCTGTCAACGCGTTTCTTCAACCAGAACACACTCCGACCTATTCCTAATCAACTTGATCAGATGGGCAATCGATTGCAGTCAGCGCGCTGAATTCCCCGGGATTCAACCGTTTTCTTAACTCATACTTCTGAATCTTTCCCGTTCCTGTTCGCGCAATGGCTTCAAACACAAAGTGACGAGGAATTTTATACGCCGCCAGGTAATCACGGCAATGCTGTAGTAGCTCCTCCTTGGTCACTGTGTGACCAGGATGTAGTTCGACAAAAGCGCAAGGGGTCTCTCCCCACTTTTTATGTGACATGGCGACCACCGCGACCACTGCCACAGCTGGGTGCTTAAAAAGGACATCTTCAACTTCAATCGAAGAGATATTTTCACCGCCAGAAATAATGATGTCCTTCGAACGGTCTTTCAACTGGATGTAACCATCTGGATGAATCACGCCAAGATCACCAGAATGGAACCAACCACCGGCAAAAGCCTCCTTGGTGGCCTTCGGATTGCGGTAATAGCCCTTCATCACCACATTGCCGCGGAACATAATTTCGCCCATAGTCTTGCCGTCATGTGGCACGCCTTGCATCGTCTCGGGATCCATCACATCAAGTGCCTCAAGAGGTAGGTAACGAACCCCTTGACGTGCCTTAAACCGCGTGCGCTCTTCGGAACCAAGTTCATTCCATTGGGACTGCCATTCATTAATTACGGCCGGACCGTAGGTCTCTGTCAGACCATATAAATGTGTCACATTGAACCCTGCTATTTCCATTTCGGCCAGTACTTGCTCCGGTGGGGGTGCCGCAGCCGTGAAGAACTCGATCGGTTGGGGCAAGGCCTGCTGCGCTTCTTGGGCCGCGGTGATTAGCACCGACATTACCGCTGGCGCCCCGCAGAGGTGAGTTACCGCATGCTCGTTAAGTGATTGCCAAATCGGTTGAGCCCTTACTTCACGTAGACACACGTGGGTGCCAAACACCACCGACATGGTCCAGGGAAAGCACCAGCCATTGCAATGAAACATCGGCAAGGTCCATAAATATACAGCATGGCGGGGCAAGTTAGCCACAAGCGCATTTCCTTGGGCGAGCAAGTAGGCACCACGATGATGGGCGACGACGCCTTTTGGATCACCCGTCGTACCGGATGTGTAATTAATTGAGATGGCGTCCCATTCATCTTCTGGCATGAGCCATGCGAAGTTTGGATCGCCCTTTGCAATGAATGCGGAGTAGTCCGTCGAAGGGAGAAAACATATCTCACTACCGGCATACTCCGGATCGTCGTAGACGACAAAAAGCGGAGTGACCTCAGAAAGGGCAAGCGCGGCCTCTGCTAGTGGAACGAAAGCACTATCCACAATTAGGATACGCGAGTTGGCATGATCTAACTGAAAAGCGATTGTTCTTGCATCAAGGCGTGTGTTGATTGTATGTAAAACAGCACCTGACATTGGCACTCCGTGATGCGCCTCGAGCATTGGCGGAGTATTGGGTAACAACACTGAAACGGTATCGCCTCGCTGGATCCCCTCACAGACCAAAGCTGAGGCGAGCTGGCGGGAACGCTGAAAAAATTCTGAGTAAGTAATCTTCTGTTTCCCATGAATAATTGCAACATGGTCGGGCATCACCGCGGCTGCGCGCTCGAGAAATGTTAGTGGCGTCAATGGTTGAAAATTGGCTTGATTGCGATCCAAGTCAGTATTAAATAAATGGCTCATTGATCCACCCACTGTGCTGCTCGTCTTTCAATGAAGGCATTGATGCCCTCTTTGGCATCTCGCTTGAGCATGTTCTCAACCATGATTTGCGAGGTGTATTCATAAGCTTGTGCGAGTGGCATTTCCCGCTGAAGATAAAACGCCTGTTTCCCTGTTGCTACCGTCATGCTTGATTTGCCGGCGATCTTGGCAGCAATACTCATCGTGTATTTACTAAGCGTTTCCTCTTGCACAACCCGATTGATCAGACCAATGGTTTTGGCTGTCTCCGCGTCGATCAGGTCACCGCAAAGCAGCATTTCCATTGCCGACTTATTCGAGATGTTACGTGAAAGGGCTACCATCGGAGTAGAGCAAAACAGCCCAATGTTGACACCAGGAGTTCCAAACCGCGCGGTTGGCGCCGCGTAGGCAAGATCACAACTTGCAACCAACTGGCAACCAGCCGCCGTGGCAACGCCGGTTACCTCCGCAATCACCGGCTTGGAGTGGCTCACGATCGTCTGCATCACCCGCGCACAGGTAGCCATGGTCTCGACAAAAAAAGCTTCGCCACCATCTGTTGATTCACGCGCTCGGGTCATCTCTTTCAAGTCATGGCCGGCACAAAATGCTGGCCCTGTTGCCGCAATCACGATCACTCGAACCGCTGAATCGCCAGCGGCCTGATCCAGTGCGCTTTGGAGTTGGACCAGCATGTCCATTGACAGCGCATTGCGTCGGGCATTGTCGTCTAACGTTAAACGCGCGATTCCGTTCATATGTGATGCTTGAATCAACTGCATTTGAGTACTTCCTCCTAGTTGATTCGAGCGCGGGGATTCACTTAATGAAAGTGGCATGACCCCTTGTGAGCTAAGCCGACAATCTACCGCCAAAGCTCTCCCGAGAACTAGGAATGTTGTGACTTTTTATGTAATTCCATCCTTAATTTCGTCCAAGCATTCCAGGACTTAACCTCACCTCGTGTCAGCGTCGCGTTAGATCGATGTGTTCCAATCTGGCCAATCGACGTTTTTCCCGACGTAATCTGACCCTCCCCAGAGAAAGTTTCTTGTTTTGGTGTTGATTTTTGGCCTTAATGAAGGGCTAGTTTCATGCCACGTGCCTATCCTGATGAGTTCCGGGCGAGAGCTGTTTCATTGATTTGAACTGGTCAAGACGTGAAGAATGCAGGGGGACTGCTCAGTACCTGATTTGGATGTCAGTAGCGTGATCTGTCAACGAATACTTCAAACTGAAGTATTTACGGGAGTGTGGCTGCCTCACTCATTTTAAACTGCCGTCAACTCTCGATCCTGCACCGTCCAGTTTATCCGGATAGGAATTCCAGGGTGCCGTTGGCCGAGTCCCGGGAGTGGCTTAAGGCGCAAAATACGTACTTCGTGAGTTAGAAAATGAGATAGAGAATCTTCAGAGTGCTCACGTTCCAGTTGGAAAGCGGCTCGATTCACCTTAAGAACTGTACGTAGATCAATCAGTGCCGCGGTGTCTGATCGTTTTCGGGTTAAGTAATGCACTCTTATCCTGCGGAACATATGGCTATTGCTGAGTACTTTCCGAACTCGCACATGGTTAAAGTGTCTACGGGAGTGCAAATTTATGAACTTGCTGATGCGTATCATTTGGCTGGTCTACAGACTCGACACCGAGAAGGATAATTGAAATAGGACCGGGTTCCCAGCGGGGGAGTGAAAGATGAGCGGATAAGTGATCAGGCGGGGTTTGAATCAAAGGTATTCAGGACAGTGCTGCTCGCCCTGATTCAAGTCTGGCGACCGGAACTCTAAATGGTGAGCAGGAAACGTAGTCCAGTTCAACCGCGTTGAAAAAGTGAATGGATGCCGGATCACCGCCGTGTTCACCGCAAACACCGCAGGAAATTCCTGGGCGTGCTGTCCGACCTTTAATGACTGCTTCTTTCACAAGTTCACCGACACCTTCGGTATCGATTGATTCAAATGGTGAGACCGGGAAAATTCCCAGATCAAGGTAGCGACTGAAGAACGCTGCTTCAACGTCATCGCGACTAAAACCCCACACGGTCTGGGTTAGGTCATTTGTTCCGAACGAGAAGAACTCGGCCAACTCGGCGAGGTCTCCTGCGGTGATAGCCGCACGTGGCAGTTCAATCATGGTGCCGATCGGGATTTGTAAGTCAATTCCTTCTTGTGTCAAAACCGAGTCAATGACTTTCTTGACCTCTGTGCGAATAATGGAAAGCTCCGTGATTGAACCAACCAGGGGAATCATGACTTCCGGTCGTGGATCACCTCCATTTCGCTTCTGATCACAGGCCGCCAGGGTAAGTGCCTGCACCTGCATGGCGAACAGTCCGGGAAGCACCAAGCCGAGTCTTACTCCACGTAGGCCCAGCATGGGGTTTTGCTCACTGAGCCGATTCACGGCGGCGAGTAATTTGATGTCGGACTCACTCACTGTTCCGCGCTCGGTGTCGACGGCAACTTTGACCGCTAGTTCAACGCGGTCGGGGAGAAACTCGTGCAGTGGCGGGTCAATTAAGCGGACCGTCACGGGCAAACCGTCCATAGCCTGCAGAATTTCATTGAAGTCACTTCGCTGCAGTGGCATGAGATCTTTTAGTGCATTCTCATTTTGTTCGGTCGACTCGGAAAGAATTAAATCTTCAATTAATTGGCGGCGTTCCCCCAAGAACATGTGCTCGGTGCGAAGTAGACCGATACCTTCGGCGCCCATGCGGCGTGCTCGAGCAGCGTCGGGTCCGATATCCGCGTTTGCTCTAACGCCCATGCGCCTTTTCTCATCAGCGTGAGACATGATCCGATCGACAGATTCGATCAGTGCGGCCGTTGCCGTGTCAACCCCGATGAGTGCTTCTTGTTTCCCCTGTTCAAAAAGTTTGACAATAAGGCTTGCCGTTACCGGGACGCTGCCCAGAAAAACTTCACCGGTGCTGCCATCAATTGAAATGACGTCACCGGCGGTGAGAATTTGGCCTTGGGCTGTAGTGAGTTCACCCTTTTTCGTGTCAATGCGTAGCGACTCAGCGCCACAAACTGCAGTTTTACCCATTCCTCGGGCGACAACTGCCGCATGTGAAGTTTTGCCACCGCGGCTGGTCAGAATCCCAGTTGCAGCGACCATGCCGGCTAAATCCTCGGGTGTTGTTTCGCGCCTGACAAGAATCACGTCGACTCCTTCGGCTGCCTTGTCAACTGCAGCTTGGGAGGAGAACACGATTTCACCTACCGCAGCTCCAGGGGATGCGTTCGTGCCTTGACCAATCAAGGTTGACTCGGCATCTACGTCAAAGCGTGGAAATAACAGTTGGGCGAGTTGGGCGCCACTTACTCGCAATAATGCTTCATCAAGGGTAATGACACCTTCATCCACCAGTGAGTTTGCGATACGAAACGCCGCTGCAGCCGTTCGCTTGCCGACACGCGTTTGCAGCATCCACAGTTTCCCGCGTTCAACGGTGAATTCAATGTCACACAGGTCGCGGTAATGGTCCTCAAGTTTTTTCATGTTCGACATGAGTTCTGCATACGAATTCGGATCTAATTCATCCAAGTGACTCAGTGGAAGCGCATTACGAACACCGGAGACAACGTCTTCCCCTTGGGCATCGGGGAGGTAATCACCGTACACACCCTGATCACCATTTGCCGGATCCCGGGTGAAGGCAACACCAGAACCTGACCCAAGCCCCGATTCACCGGGACCGGCGTTACCAAACACCATGGCCTGCACGTTAACCGCTGTTCCCAAGTCGTGCGGGATGTGTTCACGGCGACGGTAAATCCGGGCACGATCAGTGTTCCAGGAATCAAAAACCGCCACGATCGCTCCAGCGAGTTGTTCCTTAGGATCTTGCGGAAACTGCGCATTTGTTTCTTTGTTTATGATCTCTTTAAACTCACGCACCAGTTCCTGCATTGCTCCGACGCTGAGTTCAACATCTGAGCCAACATTTTCACGATCCTTTGCCGCATCTATGCACTCTTCAAATGGCTCACCGGAGATACCAAGAACCGTCTTGCCATACATTTGAACCAACCTGCGGTAAGAGTCCCAGGCAAAATGTTCGTTATTTGACGTCAGAGCTAAACCTTGAACGCTAGTGTCATTGAGACCAATATTCAAGACCGTTTCCATCATGCCGGGCATCGAAAACTTCGCACCCGAGCGCACCGAAACGAGTAAAGGATCACTCCCCTCACCAAGTTTCTTACCCATTGTTTTTTCAAGTTCACTTAAGGCTGCATCAATTTGTTCTTGAAGCTCAGCGGGCTGGATTCCACTCTCCAAAAACATCTGACATGCACTTGTAGTAATGGTGAAGCCCGGTGGGACCGGTAAACCAAGTGAGACCATTTCGGCCAGATTCGCACCTTTGCCACCGAGGAGGTCTGACATGCTGCGATCGCCCTCGGCAAATGCGTAAACATACTTGGTCACTTCGATTGATCCCAGATCGTGCGCTTGGGTGTCTTCAACTAGATCCTCCATTTCCTTGGTAGTCAAAACCAGGAACCTCATATTTAATTTCGCGCTACACCTGACGCTGCTGCGCCCATCTAGTGCTTACTGGCTGAGAATCGGTGCCCTGGCTCTGTAACATCAACTATTAGTTGCACAGTTGACGGTTCGCCGCGCGCCCGTAACTTAATTGAGTCAACCCTTAAAAGTCACCCTCGTCCACCGCTCAGGATTATGGACATTGGAATTGCCCATGACGGACCATGTATAGCCTTCGGAAACAGGAGCAGCCGCGTGCGACTTATCTCCTGAGTGAGACCAATCATGTTGGACTCGATAGGCCTGTGCGCGAATCGTGTCGCCGAGTGAGGGCGGGAAAAGGTTGGTCCGGCTTAATGCATTGAGACTGGCCCAGGGTAGGGCAAACTCCGCACACCATCCGAAATCCTCGTGACCCGGATTATTGATTGACCCATCTACTGTGACTGCATGTTTAAGGCCCGGGAGGTCAAAATCTCTATTGCCAATGCGACCTAGGATTTCCGATGAGCGCCGTGTGTAGTACAAATAGTCTGGGGTTTTAAGTAATTCTTCTATGGCCTCCCAGTCTTTATCTTCAATCAACTGATCGATCCAAGTCCAATTAAACTCATAAACAGTATTAATGGCGTTAACCCCCAATTCATAGTAGCCACCATCAAACTCTAAAAAAAATTCTGCATCATCATCTAAGACGTACACCTGCTCATGGTGACGAGTCGTTTGCGCACGGATGTCAGGATCCCGGAGTTTAAAGGCGGCGTACAGATAATCATCGTCCCACAAAAGTGCCACACGTGATTCATGCCCGGACCGAATTCCATCGCAAATATGACCCAATGGTTTAGACCAGTTTGCACTAACCCACATTTCTTTTGTGAGATCGCCATCAATCACAGGCGCCGATATTGCTCGATGACATACGTAACTTTCCACCTCTACCAATGTCTGATTCGGAACATCGGCGACAGTGCACCACCTAGCAAGATCCATGAAACGCGGCTTGGGGCCAATCTCCAGGTGACCACATCGCTTTTCAACCTGTTCTTGTGTCGGGCGCGGTGGCCGTGACATTGGTGACATTGTCCTTTGTCTCTTCCTCGCGGTGGCTAATGAAATAGACGATTGGGTCTTGGACTCAATCGCCTTAGTTTCCAAAGTCAAGGTCTGGGACGCCTTAACATTTTATGATCATATCTAAAACAAGTGCAACGGTACACCAATTGTACCAGGCATCGTAGTGCTTTTTTCAAATTCAGAGGGTGCGACCAAGTAGGTCTAAGCATGCTACATGGAACTTGGAAAATGCAACATGGAAAGACGGAGTTCATGACTGTATGTTTCATCTCATGAATAATCTGCTGAGAGAGCAAGATCTGGCCTATGCCGTAGAAGTTTTTGACTCTCGCGAATGCCTCGTTGGGGAGGGTCCTGTCTGGGATCAGGAGCACCGACGTGTTGTGTGGGTGGACGTACTGGGATCCCGAATTCTCTGGCGCAATTTCGACGGATCCGGAATTGGCGTAATTTCAACCCCGTCGCATGTGGGAGCGGTGTTGCCCACATCGGATCAAAGGTGGATCGTGTGTCTCAGGGACGGAATTTTCCTTACCTCGCTGGAACAGCAAGATTACGTGGAGGTCATAAAATTCCCGTTAATTTTTGCCTCAGATGGAACAAGCCCTGTAGCAATGAGAGCAAATGATGCCAAGGTAGATCCAAGTGGAATTATTTATTGCGGGGTGATTCCATATGACACAGTAATAAACAGTTCGCGTGGGGCGCTTTACGCCCTGTCGCGTGATGGCCTCGTGACCGCAATTAGTGGTACGACCCTCAGCAACGGGATCGGCTGGTCACCTGATGGCCACACAATGTATTTCGTAGACAGTGCCCTCGGGAGAGTAGATAAATTCTCTTTTAATCAATATCCAGACGCTACAACACGATCAGTATTCGCAACATTTGAGCAGTCGGAGTGTCTCCCAGACGGGCTGGCCGTAGACAGCGAAGGCAACGTGTGGGTAGCGCTGTGGGGCGGCGGTTGCGTGTTGGGATTTGACTCGTCCGGGCAATCAATTGGGAAGATCAATATCCCAGCTGTCTTGGTCACTAGTTGTGCTTTTGCAGGTGATGACTTGACCAAGATGATTGTGACTTCCTCTCGACTCGACTTGGCCAATGGAGAAGTGGGGGGCATGACTTACCTGGTGTCAATGCCCCTCGCAGGTGTGCCTCAGACGCTGGCTCAAGTGGGTGAGTTGCAAAGCCGCGACACTTTTGATTTAAGGTCATAGCATTTTGGGTTTATGTGTAGGGGCACTTGGTTCACACAACGAAGACTAAGTCTGGATTTGCCATCCTTGCCTCAGCCACCAATTATTAAGAAGTGATTGACACAGGTTCCTAATCATGTATAACGTTACACCAACTTGAGGTGCCTACCCCAAGGTATGAGACCTCAGGTCCCATCAAAGAGAACTCGTGGAGGAAATATGAGTAAATCAGTGAGGAGGTCAACTGTAATTGCAGGAATTGCGGTGCTTAGCATGTTGTTGGCCGCATGCTCAACAGGTACGACCGATGATGCGGCAGAAACGACGGCAACCGCAGCGAGTGAATCCACTACGGCACAAGAAAGTGCCGATGAGGGTGCTGCCCTGCCGAAGATGTGGTACATCAATGTGCTCACATCTTATGAGTTGTACAACGTGGCTCAGGCTCTCTTCGAAGAGTCTGCATCCACCCTTGGCTATGAGGCAAATACGGCTGGGAGTGCGACGGTTGACGTTCCGGAGCAGATCACATTGATCGAGCAGGCAATAGCCACCGGTGCAGAAGCCATAATTTATTGCAATGTCGATCCGCCAACCTATGAAAAAACCGTCAAAGCAGCACAAGCTGAAGGTGTGATTATGATCACCACTGGTGGGTGTGTAGACGACTATTCAGACTATTCAATCGGGACGGACAATGTCACTTTTGGAGAAGTAGCGGCGCAGACGGTTGCAGCTCAGGTCGGGGAGGATGCCCAGGTGATTGCATTTGCAACGAATGAAAGTGTCCCTAATCAGGTGGCACAACTCAATAGTTTCAAGGATTACGCCGCGAAGAACTATCCAAACATGAAAATAATTTCCACTCAATACACCGATGCTGATGCAGCAAAAGCAGCATTGAAGATTCCAGCGGCTCTAGCGGCTTTCCCTGAGGCCAACGCGATGTGGTTTGTTGAAGGTGCAGGAGTTTCAGCCGTGCCTAAATCGCTCGAACAAGCAGGTAAGAAGCCGGGTGAAATCTATGTTCTCGGAGTCGATTCGACACCTGAAACCCTCAAATCTATTGAAGATGGCTGGGTGTCATCGACTTTGGCGCAATGTTTCTTCTACGCGACACCTTTTGCCGCGGATCTGGCACTCAAAAAGTTGAATGGTGAAGGTCCGTCTCAGCAATCGTGGCCGGTTGGAGTTGTTCCCGTGGGGCCAGCAGACTTGCCTTTTGCTGGCTGTCCAGAGTCTGCGTATCCAACGATCCAGTAGAAAAGGGCGTTCACTTCAAGCCGAAACGAGTTACTTAAAAGACTCGTTTCGGCTTGAAGTTGCCTGCCTAGACAAGTTAATTGAACGGAACTTTTTCCTGGAGAATGAAGAAAGGGTTTATCGGTGTCTTACTCGCAAGCAAGGTCACAATCTGCGACTGATCTAATAACAATAAATGCTACGAGTGCTCCGCCACTTTGCGTGAACGGCGCTTGGAAACTTTTTGGTCACGTGACAGCACTCCAGGATGTAAATCTTGAAGTTCGTGCAGGAGAGGTATTAGCGGTCGTTGGGGATAATGGCGCCGGCAAATCCACGCTAGTAAAGGCTATAACAGGGATCTATCGTCTAGATGAGGGAGACATCAAGGTACTAGGAGAGGTAGTTACCCGTCCTGATCCCAGGTTAATGAAGCGAATGGGTGTGTCAGCGGTTTTCCAGGACCTGGCTCTCGTTGAAACACTGGATGTCTCCACAAACATGTTTTTAGGACAGCCTCTGCTCAAATGGGGTCTGCTACAAAGAAAGTCTGCAATGCGAGATATGGCTGCTGACACACTGCAACAACTGGGGGTCAATTTACCGTCAGTGCGCATAGCGATTGGAGAACTGTCCGGTGGTCAACGGCAAAGTGTTGCTATCGCTCGCGCCGTTTTAAAAAATCAGCCAATTGTCATATTGGATGAACCAACAGCTGCACTGGGTGTAAGGGAAACGGCTCTGGTGGGAAATATCATCGAGGAACTTCGAAGTCAAAACAAGGCGGTCATTCTTGTTAGCCATGACTTGGAATTCGTATTCTCACACTCTGATCGTATTCAAGTCATGCGACTTGGGGGGGTTCAAGGGGTGCGGGATACCGCATCCACCACTAGGCAAGAGATCGTATCCCTGATAACAGGACTTAAACGAAGTGAAGGAGACACGGGACATGGGAATTGATACTGAAAATCCTGTGCCGGGGTATTCCGTGGGCTCAACCAACGCCATTCAACGTGCATCCACCTCAACGACTATGCGAACTCGGCTAAAATCCAGTTTAGCCTTGCCTGTGTTGATCACGATCACTCTCATTGTGTTGATCGGATCCACTCAGACAACACTATTCGTGGCTGAGGCCACATGGTCTAACATCCTCCGCGCTTCCAGTTTTATCATAATTGTGGCGTGCTTCGAGGCACTAGTCTTGATTTCAGGAGGACTTGACCTTTCCGTTGGCGCATCATTCTTAACGGGCGCTATGACAGCAGCACTAATTGCGCAGCAGACAGGCTCCGTTGCCTTAGCCTTTCTGGGAGCCGTTGCCGTTGGCTTTGGGATTGGAACTATTAATGGATTACTTATTAATTGGTTGAAGATTTCGCCAATAATTGCGACCTTAGCAACCATGTTCGCCGTTTCCGCCATCGTAATAACTTTGAGTGGCGGCCTTGCCATCGCCCCACTACCAGACGCCTTCAATCAAATCGGGAGTGCAAAGTGGGGAATGATACCAGCAATATTTATCTGTGCAATTGTCATCGCGATCGGCGTTCATATAGTTCTCGAGTACACGGACTGGGGCACTCGGATTAGGGCAATCGGTGGGAACAAAGAAGCCGCTCAGAAAATGGGAATCAACGTTGCGCTGACATCCTTCCTAATTTACGCGTGCACTGGAGCATTCAGCGCAGTCGCCGGGGGACTACAGGCGGCAAGCCTTGGATCGGGGAGTCCAACGTTTGGCGTTGGTATGGAACTTACGGTTATTGCCGCGGTGGTAATCGGAGGAGTCAGTATTTACGGAGCCGTCGGCACAATACCGGGAGTCGTGGCAGGCGCTGTGCTCCTAACGCTGATTACCGTCGGATTAGTACTTCTTCGAATCTCTGGAAGTTTACAAGATTTTTACGTCGGTCTCGTACTTGTCATTGCAGTTGTAATCGACAGGTTTAGAAAAGAACGGATGTTCAAGACCTCAGTTAAGAAAAAAGGGAGTTGAAATTTAGTGCCAAAATCTTCATCAGACACGTGGGCCATTGCCTCACAAAAGAGTGACGCGCCGATTCAGTCGATTACTGGTTGGTCATTCTCCAAAGGTTCCCCACTCCCAGGGCTGCTACTTGTTCAAATACAAGATTCAGACGGGGTAACAGGAGTAGGAGAAACTTTTTACGTGCCCACCGCTTGTTGGGAAGCGATAGAACACTTATTCGCGCCGCGACTATTGGGCCAACGCCCGACGGAGCTAGGTAATTTTTATTCGCAGATGCTTGCGGCTCTTCGAAGGCTTGTCGGTATTGGTGCCGAATACCGCGCACTGTCCGCGCTCGATGTTGCTCTCTGGGACCTTGTTGCAAAAAGAAACAACACCCCTCTTCGGCAAGTTCTTAACCCAGGCGCGCAGAATGAGATTGATATTTATAACAGTTGCGCGGGACCACTGTATGCGTCGGTTGGGGTTACGCCTGGAGAGGGAATAGCTGACGAAGCAGATCCACGTGACGACTATGGTGCTTGGAAAAGGGATGCAGGTGCATTAGCTCAGGAACTCGTGGGGGATGGATTCCAAGCTATGAAATTGTGGCCATTCGACGATCTTGCCAAGAAGTTTCAAGGCGGCATGCCGGACCCGGCGGAACTGGCCGAGGCCTGTAAGCCCCTCAGAGGAATCAGGCAGGCTGTTGGCTCGCACATTGACATTATGATCGACGGGCATGGGCTGTGGAATATGGAAGCAGCAACGATGGTGGCTCAGTATTGCGAGCAATTTGAACTGCGTTGGATTGAAGATCTAATACTTGCCCACCCGTTCAGTAATCTGAAAAAATTGAAAGATCTAACGCGTACCCCAATCCTTGCTTCTGAATATATTGCTACTGAAGTCGAATTTCGTGAATTGCTTGATCTGAACGCTGTAGATGTTGTTATGGTCGATCCAACATGGGCTGGTGGTATCACTAACGGGTTAGCGGTAGCTGATCTCGCGGAGACATACAGTAAGAGCGTTTCTTTTCACGACTGCACGGGACCAGCCACATTGTTGGCAGGCGCGGCTATGGCTAGCGCAATTCCTAACCACGAAATTCAGGAGCTGGCACGAAGTTTCGTTCTCTACGTTTATCCACAAATTGCGGAGTGTGATGTGGAACTCTCGGATGGAAAATTGAAGCTCGGTTCCTCGCCTGGACTGGGATTAATTTTACGACCTGACCTTTCATCACTGCCTGGCGTAACCAAACACACAATTAGAGCGTGACACGATGTCTACGACGAAGGGCACGTACGCCATCGCGGGTTTGTGGCAGGAAACTAATACGTACGCACCAAGACAAACTACGATAGAGGATTTTGAAAGCTTTGAACTGGAGAGTGGCGATGCAGTAAAACACATCCACCACGGTATTCGATCCGTGATCGGTGGCGCCATGGATACCTTTGGCGAGTCTGTTAAATTTGGTTTATCGGCGGGCGCATGGCCGTCCGGAACGCTTGTGCGTGAGACAGCAGAGCGACTGGTCGAAGATTTCGAGCAGGCACTCAAACAAGTTGGTTCGATTCAAGGATTAGTCCTCAATCTACATGGCGCTATGGTTGCTGACGGTCTTCCCGACATCGAATATGCCGTGGTCTCTGCCACACGTCGGCTGCTTGGCTCGGTGCCGATTGTTGCAGTACTAGATCTTCACGCCAACCCATCCAGCCAGCTATTGAGCAGCCTCGATGGGGTTGTCGCCTACAGGACATTTCCACACGTAGACATGTATGAGCGTGGTGTCGAGGCTGCTCGATTGGTGCGAACTATCGCGGAAAATGGCGAGTCCCATGAAGTCACTTTTGCGAAGCTACCTCTCATCACCAGCCCACTATCGCAGGGTACGGAATTAGACCCTATGCGCTCTTTGATCAAAGCTACCGACGCGCTGGCACCAAATCTGAAAGCATTCGTCACACCGGGATTTCCTTATAGTGACGTCACGCGTGCTGGCATGTCAATCATGGTCAACTCGCGTAGGGTCGATCGCGATGAAGCTCGAACCGCGTTGGGCAGTTTAACAACGTCGATTCAAGACAATATTGGCTCATTTCGTATACCAGCTGTGAGCCGTGCAGTAGCACGTAAACAGATGGCGAATAGTCACGAATCGACGATGCTTGTAGACGTTGGAGATAACGTCGGAGGAGGGACAGGCGGGCAGTCCACCGCATTGCTATCCCTACTCATGGAATACCCCGACAGAAAGTCACTCATGACCTTTTGTTCTCCGACTCTGGCCTCACGCGCATCTGAGTTGGATCAGTCAGGGTTCCTCGATGTGTCTTTCAACAATTTACGGGGTGGCGTGGAGAGCGCCTCGTTTTCGATTATCAGTGTTTCATCTGGTGTCTACCGATCTGAGGGCAGGTGGATGGGTGGTCGTACCTTCTCAATGGGACGGACTGCTGTGTTACGACACCGGAAGATCTTTCTAATGATCACTTCGATAGCCGTACCCCCTTTTCACCGCGAGCAGGTCACATCCCAAGGAATGGATCCAAAGGAATTTGATTTTTTGACGGCTAAGGGAGCGCTCGCTTGGCAAGACGCATTTGGTGCAGATGTCCAAAATACTATATATATCGATACGCCGGGGGAGACTCCAGCCTTCCCCGAGGACCTCATCCGCGAGCAACATGTTGATGATGCTGGAAATAATTGGGTTTTCCCGGGTGGCCGAGGGGTAAGAGTTGACAGCGCAGGGCCGCCTAACACCTAGCCTCGGAAATTCTTAACATATCAAGCCCGCAAAGTGTTACGAGCCCATATTGACTCTTAAAGAAAGGCTAACCTGATGAATCTCGCCACCACGAATGAACGAAATGTCAAAACAAGTGTATCCCAAGAAATGCACGCCAAAAGGCGAGCTTCTATTCCAGGTGGAGTCAATTCAAACATTCGACTCGTGGCCTTCCCTACTCCTCTAACATTTGACAGAGCGGAGGGCTCGCATATTTGGGATGTAGATGGAAATGAGTACATTGACTATGCAATGGGAATGGGTCCCCATATTTTGGGTCACACACCGCGACCCGTTATCGATGCGGTTCGGAAGAGTTTGGAAAAGGGGCAGCTGTTTGCTGGGCAAACGGAAGCCGAGGGCGACTTAGCAGAGCTCTTAACTTCTGAAATCCCTTGGATAGAGAAGGTACGTTTTGGACTCTCGGGAACTGAGATGGACCTACTGGCGGTGCGTCTTGCTAGAGCCGCCACTGGCAGAGAGAAAATAATCCGATTTGTAGGACATTATCATGGGTGGCTTGACCCATTGTTTATACCGGGTTCAGCAACCGAATCAACTCCTCTAGAACTCTCGCCTGGTCAATCGAAAGTCCTTTCTCAAGACTTAGTTTTATGTGCGTGGAACGATTTGGAAGCACTTTCAAGGGCGCTCACCGCAAATGACCAGCAAGTGGCGGCAGTGATCATGGAACCCATCATGTGCAATACAGGTCTCATTGAACCTTTGCCCGGGTTCCTGAGGCAGGTGAAGACTCTTTGCGATCACCATGGCGTTGTTTTGATCATGGATGAGGTGATTACGGGATTTCGTATGGGCTTCAAAGGAGAACAGGAGAGGAATGGTGTCTATGGTGACTTGACCGTCTACGCAAAAGCGATTGCATCCGGATTTCCCTTTGCTGCCCTTGGTGGTCGTGCAGACTTAATGGATTTGATCGGTGGAGTCGGCGTAAATCATTCCGGTACGTACAACACTGGGATGGTCCAAACTGTCGCTGCGTTGGCCACTGTTAGGCATTTACGAGAATCAAATCCTTACGACGTGATCTTTGACATGGGACAAAAACTGCGAGATGGGATTAATGCTCTTTCTAAGAGCCGGAGTGTGGACTTAGTTTGTGAGGGTCCCGGGCCGATGGTTCAACTTCGTTTTGGTGGAGATCCCAGCCCATTTGATGCCCGGAGTTTTTCTGAGAGGAGCAACTCGGCTCGGCTTTCTAATTTGATCACTGAACTAGAGGCTAATGGAGTTCGGCTGACAAGCCGAGGATTGATGTTTCTCTCAGTTGCGCATACAGATGTAGATATTGCAAAAACTATTCAAGCGTTCGAGAAAGCACTTGACGCTACCTCATAACACGGCCACGATATGGATTACGAGCTTTCACGAATCAAGAGATCAGTCGGAAAAACTACAGAACTGCGACTTTGGCCTGAAATGTCGAGGTCTGCAGTCAGGATCTCACCGGCCGCGTATCCCATTTCCCAAGCTGGCACTTGAACAGTCGTCAAAGACGGAGACACGAACTGCGACACATCGAAGTCATCAAATCCAACCACAGCGATGTCATCAGGGACCCGGATTCCTCGATCACTCAAGGCTCGAATTGCTCCTATAGCGAGCAGATCACTGCCGCAGATAATGGCTGTGGGCGAAGAACGTAGTTCAAGAAGTTTGTCGATCATCGGTTTTGCGCTAGCCGGCGTCCAGTCACCACCAAAAATAGTCCATTTTGGGTTGAGATCCAAAGAGTGCATTTTGAGCGTTCTCTTAAAACCCTCATAACGTTGCTCAATAACCGCCCAAGGAGCCTTAGCGGCAATAAAAGCAATGTTTTTGTGACCATGCTCGATTAAATGTTCAACAAGTGAACTAGCACCGTGAGTCTGATCTGCTCTTACGGAATGAGCGACAGGGGAGGCGTTAAGTGTTTCTAACTCATCCAAAACAACAAGTGGAATGTCGCATCCAGTGAGGAGCCTTAGAACCTTACGCCTGACACTTTTGGAGCCTGACAAAATCACACAGGCGGCATCCATCCGGTTCTCAGCTATGGGACGTAGCAACTCTTCAACATTAACCTTGGAACCCGACGTCCACACGAGCAGGTTGTAGCCCTTCTCTCTTGCCGCGTCACCTAAACCCGCGAGATATAAAGCTGTAAGAGGGTCCGCTAGGAAGCGATGACTATCGTCGAGCGCTAGTAGCCCAATGGTCCGAGTCCGTGAGGACCGCAAAGATCTTGCAGAGTTGTTTACTTTGAAACCTAATTCAGTAATTGCTTTTTGGATTCTCGTGCGAGTATCGGGGGAGAGTCGCTCCAGTCGTCCATTGGTGTAATTGGATACGCTCGACACGGAGACGTCGGCGATCTGGGCCACGTCACGCATAGTTGCTCTTATTCCCGGTTCCACCGAATGCTCCTCATTGTTTACGTCTGTACCGACATGATCTTAATGATAATAGTTTGACTAAAATAGGTAGAACGATACATCATTTGGTGTTATGCTACACCTACGCCTGAGTCAGGCACTTGAAACCAATTCGTTGCAAACTATTTTTACTCAGTTCGTTGGAAGAGAAGGAAACTGTTTGTCAAGTAGCAGTACTGACTTGCTCACCTTTAACAATAGCCCGAAATATATGTGATAGGAGAGATGACACTTGAGGCACGAACAGGCATACGTAAGTGAAAACCGCAACCTGACCGGTCGGGTTGCTATTGTGACTGGTTCGGCTCGGGGGATTGGGAGAGCCATCGCGCACCGCCTGGCGAAGTCGGGAGCCACAATTGTGGTGAATGATATCCACCACGGACTGGAACTCGAGCAAACTCTGAATGAAATTCGAAGCCAAAATACTTTATGTATGTCGGTTATAGCAGACGTGTCAGTCGAGGAAGGGGCTCAGGAGGTTATTCGCAAGACTCAAATGGAGTTTGGTCGCATCGACATATTGGTCAATAACGCGGCGCTGGTCGATGTTCATCAATCATGGGAGGAGATCACTGTTGATGAATGGGATAACGTCTTGAAGGTTAATTTGCGAAGTCTTTTCCTCATGAGTCGATTATGTTACCCAGCACTATCGGTATCTCCAGCCGGCCGCATTATCAGCATAGGATCTGTCACGAGTCTCCTTGGGCATCCCCGACTTCTGCACTACGCGTCATCAAAGGGTGCTCTGGTTTCTTTCACTCGCTCGCTCGCGCGTCAACTCGGTCAAGAGCTCGTCACAGTTAATGCGGTTCTGCCAGGGGCTATCAAGACTGAGTCAGAAGTGGAAATTTTTGGTGACATTGATGATGACTCTTGGATACTAAATCAGCAATCCTTGAAACGGCGGGGGTTGGCTGATGACGTTGCGGGGATTGTCGGCTTTCTTGCTTCAGATGAAGCTGGCTTTATAACTGGGCAATCCATCGTTGTAGATGGAGGCTGGGTCCTGCAATGAAGTGCGACCTTGAGTCACCCGGATAGAGCGTCACCATTGAGTTTCAGTCCTTGGGCGCCCAGAGTCACGGATGCATCTTTAACATTTTGGAAAAAAAGGATTTCAACACAAAATAAGGAGAACTTAGGTGAGGTTAGCTTTAGGCGCTGTCAGAGATACGAGTGCAGACATGCTTCGATACGCCACTCAACTTGGATACCAAGAAATTGTAGTTAACACGCCGCAGGATATGCCCGGTGACGAATACTGGACGTCAAAAGATCTGCTCGCGATGAAACGCCGAATCGAGTCTTTCGACTTGAGGATTGCCGCCGTTGAAAATACGCCAATTGGTTTCTACGACGACATCATGGTTAATGGCTCCAAATGCAGTATCCAAATTGAACATTACAAAGACACAATTCGAGCCCTTGGCTCAGCTGGCATTACCATTCTTGGATTTCACTGGATGGCAAATGATGTCTGGAGATCAAGTCTGTGCACACCCGGACGCGGCGGTTCACGACTCACAGCTTTTGACTACTCGCAACTGAAAGATCCCTCGAGAAACACCCATGGCCGCGTTTACACACGTCAGGAGATGAGCGACAATTTTAAACGATTTATGGACGCAGTGATCCCGGTAGCAGAAGAAGTAGGAGTCTGCCTAGCGCTTCATCCCGACGATCCACCACTTGAGTCTTTGGGGGGTATACCGCGGCTTTTTTGGAACCATGAATCTATCCGTGATGTACTTAAAGAATTCGGAGAAAGCAAGTCTTTTAGCCTTGAATTCTGCTTGGGTACGGTGTCAGAAATGGGCCCAGGAGCAGCGGAATTACTCATCGAATGCGCCCAAAGAGGGAAAGCTGCCTATGTACATTTCCGAGACGTCAAAGGATACGTGCCAAAATTTCAGGAGGCATTCTTAGGCGAAGGAAACCTCGATGTGGTCAAACTCATCCAAGAGCTTTTGGAAATAAGCTACGACGGTTTTCTCGTTGACGATCATGTACCACTATTAGATGGTGATCCGGAGATCTCCAACGATTGGACGGCTAGCGCATACGCGTATAGAGGACGAGCATATGCAAATGGATATTTACAGGGCATGGTGAAGGCGCTGGCAAACAAATGAATTTGTTAAATGATGCCAAAGCTGAGCACATGGTGGGTCCTGATGGAATTGCGAACAAGTGGTTTGAACAGCATTCGTTTGCGGTGGATAATTCGCAAAGAAGTATTCCCTCAGAACAAATTAAGATTACAAGGCCAATTACATGTCGGAAAAATGATTTCCATGCAAGTGGCGTAGGAGGGGAACTCGTGATCTATGGCAGTTCAAGTGCACGTCTATAACTCCCAGATACTTAACATTCAATTCTTAGGTTTTGAAATATTCCGGGAAAAATCGGAGGATTTGACTTGTTGACACTCAGCAGGGTTGAAGGCCTCGCAATGTCCCATGATGCCTCGCACTACCTCATTACACCGTCGGTCGCTGCGATTGCAGAGGGCATCGAGGACGTTATTCGATTGTTGCGTTCCGCAACTCCGGAAAGGGCAATAACTTTTCGGTCAGCCGGAACCAGTCTCAGTGGTCAAGCTCAAGGTTCCGGAGTTCTTGTTGACACACGCAGAAATTTCATAGCGATAAATGTACTTGACGAAGGACTGCGCGTCCGAGCTCAACCGGGTGCAACACTACGACGAGTAAACGCGCAACTCGCTCCTTATGGTCGCAAACTTGGCCCAGACCCAGCCAGCGAGATTGCCTGCACAATTGGTGGCGTCATAGCAAACAATTCCTCAGGAATGACATGTGGCGTGGCAGCGAATGCCTACCAAACTATCGATTCCATGAAGTTAGTATTAGCTGATGGATCCTTAATTGACAGCAGTTTGCCAAATGCCGGTCAGATATTTCGTGCGACTTGCCCAGGTATGTTCCAAGAGCTAGCCAACATTCATGATCGCATAAATTCTCAACCCGAATTAGTTAGAGAAATTGAAAGACAGTTCTCCATAAAAAACACCATGGGCTACGGGATCAATGCCTTTATAGATTTTGTTGACCCTTTGGACATTCTGGTGCACCTCATGATCGGTTCAGAGGGAACTTTAGGTTTTGTGGCCGAAGCAACATTTAGGACAATTCCAGTCCTTCCACACGCTGCGACGGGACTACTAATTTTTGATTCAATTGAGCAAGCTGCCGAGAAGTTGCCAACATTGCTAAGAACAGGCCCAGCAGCAATTGAATTGCTTGATAGCGAGTCACTACTCGTGGCACAACAAGATCGATCTTTTGAAAGTGTTATGCCGGGCTTGAATATTAAAAAGCATGCTGCGTTACTGGTTGAATATCAAGAAATGACCAAAGAAAAACTCGAGATAAAGAGTTTATCCTCTCAAGAGGTAATTCAAAGTCTGCAATCTACACAGCCTCCAGTGTTTTCTACGTCCACGAAAACCAGAGCTGACTTATGGCATGTTCGGAAGGGTCTCTACGCGGCAGTTGCGGGAGGACGCGCACCTGGCACGACCGCACTTCTCGAAGATGTAGCCGTCCCCGTTGCCGAATTAGCTCGTACCTGTGAATCTTTAAATAGACTTTTTACCCAACATGGCTATTCCAAAACCGTGATCTTCGGTCACGCCAAGGATGGTAATATTCACTTTTTACTAAATGAACGGTTTGATGACCTCAAACAAATTAGACGCTATACAGCTTTCACTGAAGATATGGTTGAGTTAGTACTTGGCAATGGGGGAACTCTCAAGGCTGAGCACGGCACCGGACGAATAATGGCACCCTTCTTGCTACGGCAATACGGACCGGACCTATACGAAATAATGAGACGAATCAAGTATTTATTAGATCCGCAAAAGATCCTGAATCCTGACGTTTTGATCAGCGATGATCCTCAAATTTATCTCAAGCACCTGAAGGTAAATCCTCAAGTGGAAGAGGAAGTCGATCGTTGTGTCGACTGTGGCTTCTGTGAGCCGGTCTGTCCAAGTAAGAATCTAACACTTACTCCGCGGCAACGCATAGCTTTGCGCCGTGAATCGGCGCGCGCGGAGGCCAGCGGTGACAAGGATTTGGTTCAGCAAATCAGCAAAGAAGCTGAATATAGTTCGATTGATACGTGCGCCACTGATGGAATGTGCGCGACAACGTGCCCTGTACTCATTGATACAGGCTCATTAGTCAAGCGACTACGTGCCGAAAGGACTGCTCCTATTCAGAAAACTTTTTGGCGTGGACTTAGCGTTAAATGGGAATGGACAACAGTCCTTGCATCTAAAGGACTTAATTTCGCGGCGGCATATCCACGAATGTCGGCAACTGCAACAAAATACGCAAGAAGAATTATTGGAGAAGAAATTGTCCCGTCCTGGGATCAGTCTTTACCAAAGGGAGGAATGCGAATTAGTGCGGATTCGAGCAGTCCAACGTTACCCGATGCTATATTTTTCCCCTCGTGCGTCAATACGATGTTTGGACCAAATGGAAATACACCGGGGGTACGCCAAGCATTCTCACAACTATGCGAGAGGGCAGGTCTGTCCGTGTATACGCCGAAAGGTGCACCGGGACTCTGCTGTGGAACACCGTTTAAGTCAAAAGGAATGACTACGGCCTATCAGAGTATGCAAGACCGAGTCATCCCATGGCTACTGACTGCAAGTGAAAATGGACGCATTCCAATCGTATGCGATGCAACATCCTGCACCGAGGGTCTAATGAATATTCTTGAGGAATATCACTTAAATGATCAAAATCCAGCGATCACAATAATTGACTCCGTCGAATTCGCAGCGACTGTCATCATCCCTAAAATCCCAACACTGCAGCGAGTCCCTTCAATGGTTCTTCACCCAACGTGCTCATCAACACGATTAAAACTTGATGATCATTTAGCAAAGGTAGCTAATGCAGTGGCAGAAGAGGTTTCGATACCTGATAACTGGGGATGTTGCGCATTCGCGGGAGATCGCGGAATGCTGCACCCAGAACTGACAGCTTCTGCAACTAAAGATCAAGCCGCATGGGTGAAGGAACATTCATTTGACGCTTACGCGTCATGCAACAGGACATGCGAAATAGGAATGTCAAGAGCGACCGGCAAGCCATACGTCCATGTACTTGAAATAGCAGCATCACTACTTGCGAAGACTGATTTAGATAGCATCGAATGACAAAAATCCGCCGAGGAAGGGAAGCCGCATGAAGTTTGCTCGAATAGGAAAAGTAGGACAAGAAGTACCAGTAGTTCTTACTTCTGAAAATACCTACGTAAGTATTGCGGACTACACGACTGACATAGATTCCAGTTTCCTGTCACGTGTCGACTATCAGGAGATGGACAGATTGGTAGAAGAGAAGCGTGCCGCTGGGCTTGAACTCCAATTTAATGGCCAAAGGTTTGGCGCACCAATTTCTAGACCACATCAAATAATTTGTATTGGTCTTAACTATGCGGATCACGCGGCTGAATCTGGACAGCCGATCCCGTCCGAGCCAATTGTGTTTAATAAGGCTCCGAACACACTTGTAGGACCAAATGACGACGTCATGATCCCTAAGGGATCTACTAAAACAGATTGGGAAGTCGAGTTAGGAATTGTCATCGGATCTCAAGCTCGCTATCTAGATTCACAAGAAGATGCCTGGAAACATATTGCGGGATTTGTACTTGTTAACGACGTATCCGAACGGGCTTTCCAAATGGAACGTGGGGGGCAGTGGGTAAAAGGCAAGTCATCAGAAACGTTTAACCCCTGCGGACCCTGGTTAGCTACCCCAGACGAGTTTGCCGATGTGCAATCGCTAGAGATGTGGCTGGACGTTAACGGCAAGCGGATGCAAACGGGAAATACCAGCACCATGATTTTTGATGTGCCGTACATCGTGTGGTACCTGAGCCAATTTATGGTCTTAGAACCCGGAGATCTGATCAATACGGGCACGCCCCCTGGCGTGGGCTTAGGTATGAACCCGCCAACGTATCTTGCCGAAGGCGACACGATGGACCTCGGAATATCCGGTCTTGGAAAACAACAACAACAGCTCATTCTGGCTACTCCTTAATAAAACATACCAGTCAGTGCAATGAAGTAACCCGCAACATTTTGACGCGAAACGATTGCCCTTGAATGAAAATAACCTACGCACCTCATCTCTATTCAAGCCACTAATGCACACAGAACCAGGCGTTCTTCGAAAAGTTGCGGCGCGAAAGCGTGAAGTTCTAAAAGGGCTGATTTCGGAGTACACAGTGGGAGTGAGAGAAAAGGGAAAAGGCGGACTACGCCACACCGGGATGTATTGGCGGCCAACCGTCGCAAGTTAATGCAGTAGCGGGAAAAGCAGAGGAGGGGAGCACCGTGGAAACAACGTATTGGATGTGGGGAGAAATCTTGTACCGTTTGCACAATAATCAGACACCTGAAATATGGAACGGTACAGAGCAAGGGTGGCAACTAACAAGCATCCTTGTTGGGCTCATTGTTGGCGGCGACGCCTCACTCGATCAAGTCAGCGCCGAGAGGATGGAGCGGGAAGCACCCGGCTCAACAGCTAAAGACGCAAAAATCATAGAGATTACCTCCTACCGATTCCCGTAAACACGCCACAAAAAATGCGTACCCGGGCAGTGGGGTAATAAAAGAAAAAAAGGGGAAAAGAAAAATCCTTCATTCTCCAGAAGCCGCATGGGGGAGGAAGGAAACACGGACATTGATTTCAAGACCCCAGAAATCACTGTGGGGACCCGGCGAGAACAATCTCTCGTCCGCACGGCGCCCAAACGGTAGAAACGTGGAGTAACTCATCGTGCTTGACGAAG
>Ga0209491_10002924_pt1 | contig 29253 bp, 21 predicted proteins | sample BON02_FD_187213 | JGI IMG/M metagenome (GOLD analysis project Ga0209491, IMG submission 187213) | Freshwater microbial communities from Lake Bonney liftoff mats and glacier meltwater in Antarctica - BON-02 (SPAdes) (version 2) | ecosystem: Environmental > Aquatic > Freshwater > Ice > Glacier...
ATGGTATTCGCATTTATAAGCGCAGTGTCCTTGTTTTCTTAATCTCATGCGTTGAACTATAACACGAAAACAGCGGGATTACTACAGCCACGGGGCAAGCCCCATGGTTTTGCGTTTGCTTAATAAATAATTAATTAATTAAACTTAACATAAATTTCATGTCTATGCAGCTTTATTAAAAGAGGAATTAATGATTCTTTGTAAACTCAGCAACCTCCACAAAGCAAACCCCATGGTATCGAGTAGGTGAGCCGACTACATGCGACAGAACCGTTGTTACAGTAACTTTGAGAACTACAAGTCAAATATATTTGCAATAAAGGTCAGGTCTTCTGCGGCCTCTTTTAAATAGTCAAATCTACCAGATGCTCCGCTATGACCAAAACTCATGTTCGTTTTATATAATATTGTATTATTATCTAGTTTATAGTCACGAATTTTAGCTACCCATTTAGCAGCTTCCCAATAGCCAACGCGCGGATCAGATAAGCCAGCGGTGATAAATAGATGTGGGTAATGCTGCTTTGATACATTATCGTATGGAGAATAGGATTTGATATAGTCAAAATATTCTTTTTCTTCAGGATTGCCCCATTCTTTATATTCCCCTGGCGTAAGCGGTAAGTCAGCATCTAGCATAGTATTTAATACATCTACAAATGGCACATGAGCGATAGCTGCTTTAAATAATTCTGGTCGTTGGTTGATAACATTACCAATTAGCATACCACCAGCGCTACCTCCCATTATTACTATGTTACCTGTTGAAGTGTATTTTTTTTGTACTAGTGTATCGGCTGCTGCAATGAAATCACTAAAAGTACGTTTTTTAGTCAAGAATTTTGCTGCTTCGTACCAGTCATGGCCTAGATCATCCCCGCCTCTAATATGTGCAATTGCATAGACAAAGCCACGGTCAACTAAAGAAATTGCTGAGCTTCGAAAAGCTGGACTCATACCAATACCGTATGAACCATACCCATATAAATATAATGGGTTTGAACCATTTTGATTAAATAATGATTTTTTATATATAAGACTAATTGGCACTTCTACACCATCAGTTTTAGCAAAAATTCTCTCGACAGCATAATCATCTGGATTTAAACCAGTTGGGATTTCCTGAGTTTTTATTGTAGTTAGCTCGTTAGTATAAAAATCGTAACTATAGACAGTAGTTGGCCTAGCAAGTGAGGAATAATTTACTCTTATGTCATCTTCAGTAAAGTTCGTTGAATAAATTCCAGCTGTGTAAGCGCTTTCAGGAAAAGTAAGCGTTTTTTGCGATCCATCTTTAATGTTTTGAACTGTAGCTTCCGGTAAACCGTTTACTTTATAGTTAAGTAACAAGTAATTTTGTGTAATGTCAAATCCAGATAAGTATGCGGCTTTTTTTTCAGCAATGTAAATCTCCCACTTTGAGTTTTCTGTATAACTGGAAGATTCAGCGCGTAAGATATGAAAATTCTTAGCTTTGTCATTGGTGCTTTTATAGAAATATTTATCATTATGATCTACAGAATATAAGATTTGATCTGTACGTTTATTGACTAATCGGGGTGTTAGGGATGGATCTTGCATAGCTATGTAATATATTTCGTTGCTATCATGCCCATTAATATTTATGAATATATACTCTTTGCTAGATGCCTTAGATGCACCTACATAGTAAAGTGGATCTAATTCGTGAAGTATTATTTTATCTTCTTTAGGGTCAGCACCAATCTTGTGAAATTTTATTTTGTCATGACGCCATTTCTCATCCGTCGGGGAATAGAAAAAACCAGGTATAGTTTCATGCCATACCAGCGCTCCGATTGTATCTGCTATTTCATCAGATAGAAATTTTTTATTCTCTAAATCATAAACTTGTACTGTGTACTTTTCTCCACCAGTAAAATCTACAGAATAGGCCATTAATTTATGGTCAGGACTGATTGCAAATGCGCCAAGTGAGGTAAATTCTTTGCCTATAGCTAGCTCATTAACATCCAGGATTATTTCTTCTTCTGCGTCTGTTCTCCCTTGTTTTCGGCAATATATTGTATAATTTTTATCAGCTTCTGTTCTACTATAGTAATAAAAATCGTCTTTTTTAGTATAGGTTGATTGGTCATCAAGTTTAATGCGTCCTTTTAATTCTTCAAAAAATTCTTGTTTTTTATCTGCAAGAGGAAACATGTAATCTTTAAAATATTTATTTTCTTCTTCTAAATAAGAAAGCACCTGCTTGTCAGTAACGCTAGATGGCCATCCTTCGGCTCGTAACCATGCATAGTTATCTTGAATTTTTGTTCCATGTAATTCGAATTCATGTGGGATTTTTTTAGCTATTGGTTTCATAGGGCTCCTTAAAGGTAAAATTTAATGATTCTTGATTTTACTAATAAATTTGGCAAAATCTTGCGCGGTAGCAAAGTCTTTATAGACAGATGCAAATCTTATATAGGCAACTGGGTCAATTTTTGCTAATTCCTGCATGATTAATTTGCCAATCATACGTGAGTTTATTTCGGTAGAACTAGAGCTTTCAAGCTCCACTACTATTTTATCAGTTAGTTTTTCAATTTCTTCATCGGCAATGTTTCTTTTGCGCAGCGCTGTTGTGATGGATTTAAGTATTTTAACGCGATCAAATGGACGTTTTATACCCGTTCTTTTTACAACGACTAACTCTCTTATTTGTATTCTTTCAAAGGTTGTAAAGCGCCCATTGCAATTGCCGCAATGCCTACGACGGCGTATCACTTTACCTTCGTTGGTATCTCTAGAATCTTTAACAGAAATATCTGTTGATTGACAAAAGGGGCACTTCATAAAATTTAGCTATATATTGGAAATTTAGCATTAAGCTCTAAGACTTGTGCAAATACTTCTTGTTCAATCTGTTCATTTTCTTCAGATTTATTTAATCCATCTAACACATCTGCAATTAAATTACCGACAATTTTAAACTCAGTAGCGCGGAATCCTCTTGTGGTACATGCTGGAGTTCCAAGGCGTACACCGGAAGTAACGAATGGTGAAGTTTTATCAAAAGGTACGGTGTTTTTATTAGAGGTAATACCTGCATTATCTAGTGAGGCGGAAGCCAATTTACCAGTGATGCCTTGTTTACGTAGGTCGAGTACAATAATATGGTTATCTGTGCCTCCAGTTAATATATCATAGCCTCGTTCTCTTAGGGTTGTACCTAAGGTTTGAGCATTGATAATTACTTGTTTGATATAAGATTTATAATCAGTACTTAAAGCTTCTTTAAAAGCTACTGCTTTAGCAGCAATCACATGCATTAATGGACCACCTTGTAGGCCAGGGAAAACTGCTTTATCAAGAAGTTTTCCTATCTCTTCGTCATCAGACATAATAATGCCACCACGTGGTCCCCTGAGTGTCTTATGAGTTGTTGAAGTGGCCACATGTGCATACGGGAATGGGCTAGGGTGCTGGCCTGCAGCAATAATACCGGCTATATGTGCGATATCCGCCATTAAATAAGCGCCTACTTTATCTGCAATAGATCTAAAACGTGCAAAATCTAGTTCTCTGCTATAGGCAGAAAAGCCAGCTATAATAAGCTTTGGTTTATGTTCTAAGGCTAAACGTTCAACTTCATCATAGTTAATTAGATGCGTTTTAGGATCAACGTTATAAAATACCGGGTTAAACCATTTACCAGAAATATTTGGAGCAGCACCATGCGTTAAATGTCCCCCGCAATCTAGTGACATACCTAATATAGTATCACCTGGTTTGATGAGCGCTAAATAAGCCGCTTGATTTGCTTGTGAACCGGAATGAGGCTGCACATTAGCATAAGAGCAATTAAATAGTTTTTTAAGACGCTCTTTAGCTAAATTTTCAGCCTTATCAACTTCATCACAACCACAATAATATCTTTTTCCAGGATAACCTTCTGCATATTTATTAGTCATTAAAGAGCCTTGTGCTTCCATCACTGCTTTGCTGGTAAAATTTTCTGAAGCTATAAGCTCAATATATTTTGACTGCCTATCTCGTTCTAGGTTAATCGCTTCTAGGATTTCTGGATCTGTGTGAGATAATGTTTGATTTAAGTTGTTCATTTATACCTTGTGGTTTTTTATTTAGAGACAATATTTTTTAAAAATTTTACTGCAAATTCCATTCCGCTTGCATCAATAGAATGCGTTAGGTTTGGTACTATAAGTAATTGATGTTCGATGTTATTTTGTTTTAAATATAGTGATGTAGAGCTACTTTCCTTTGCATATACTACATCATCCTGCTCACCATGAATAATACAAAATGGAGTAGATTTATTCTTTAATTCTAGTGGTGGTAAAAGCATCCCAGAAAACCCGACCATAGCTGCAAATGGTTCTTCTTGTATTAAAGTAAGATACATACCCATCATTGTGCCCTGTGAAAAACCAAATAAAATTGTATCTGCATTAGTAAGGCCAAGCTGCTTTTGTTTGTCTTTGATTAATTCAAGTGCAAGAGGAGCATTGTTAGCAACTAATTTCGTGATAGTAGCTGGCGTGCGATCTTGTAGGCTAAACCATTGTCTGCCAAAAGGCGCCATATCGTATGGTTCTATTGCATGTGGAGAAATAAAATGGCAATTAGGTAGTGAATTTTGAATATAAGGCACTAGGCTTATAAGATCATTACCGTCTGAGCCAACGCCGTGTAGCATGACTACTAATTTATCGGATTTTTTATTTAATGGTTTGATTTCTGGATAGTCCATAAATTATAGCTTCTGTTTATTATAATATTCACAATATTTCGCAATAGGGCACTCTAAACATAAAGGTTTTCTGGCTTTGCATATGTATCTGCCATGTAAAATTAGCCAATGATGTGCATACTGCATCCACTTCTTTGGTATATTTTTTAGTAAATCCTTTTCTACTTTTTCTGGTGTGTTACCAGTACTAAATCCAATTCTGTGTGAGACTCTATTTACATGAGTATCAACAGCCATGGTTAACTTACCAAAGGCGCAATTAAGTATTACATTCGCTGTTTTGCGCCCTATACCTGGTAGCTCAATAAGCTGTTCGAATTCGGATGGTATTTCTGAGTTATATTTATCAATCAAAATAGAACAAAGTGCAATGATATTTTTTGCTTTTGTATTATAAAGTCCAATAGTTTTTATATATGTTTTTAATCCATCCTCACCTAAATTAAGCATTTGCTGAGGAGTATTATGACTAATAAACAATTCTTTGCTAGCTTTATTGACCGAAATATCAGTGGCTTGAGCCGATAAAATTACAGCAACTGTTAGAGTGAAATTATTGTTGTATTCAAGCTCGGTTTGAGGGTGAGGATTTTGTTTGCTAAAAATTTGAAAAATATGATCTATTTGTTTGGCTTGCATAATTTTTCAAACACACATAACTTTATTTACTAGATAATTTTATATGCTAAAGCTACTATTTTGTATATAATTACTTCATGTGATTATAATAACTAGAGTTTATAAAGGGTGGCCAATGAAAGAGAGTAAAACATTTGACTTAATAAAAGAGCAAATATCTAAAAATAACATCGTATTATACATGAAAGGCACCACGGATTTTCCACAATGCGGCTTTTCTGCAATGGTTGTAGGTATATTACAAGCTTTGGGTTCAAAATTCCAGGATGTAAATATATTGGAAGATAGTGAACTTAGGCAAGCAATTAAAGATTACTCCGACTGGCCTACTATCCCGCAGCTTTATGTTGCTGGTGAGTTTGTGGGAGGTTGTGATATAGTACGTGAGATGTATGAAAGTGGCGAGTTATCTACCTTGATTAAAAATTCTCATAAGCAAGAAGCTTAGATGCCCAAAGAAGCAATTTTAATAAAAAACCTTGTTAAATATTATGGTCAAGAAGGCTCTGACGATGCGCATTTAGCTTTAGATAGTCTAGATTTTTCGGTGCCACGAGGTTCAATTTTTGGTTTGCTTGGTCCAAATGGCGCTGGTAAGTCTACTCTGATTAATATATTAGCGGGTACGGTAGTTAAGAGTTCAGGAGAAGTAAGAATCATGGGCATTAACATTGATGAGTTTCCTAAAAAAGCTAGGTCTCTTATTGGTATTGTGCCTCAAGAAGTTACATTTGATACTTTTTTTCCAATAGAGAAAGCATTAGAGCTTACAGCTGGGTATTTTGGTATTAGGCCGCATCTACGTAAAACAGAAGAAATCTTGAAGGCGCTTAATTTATGGGATAAAAGGCATGTATTGCCGCAAAGGCTTTCGGGCGGGATGAAGCGTAGATTCTTAATTGCCAAAGCGATGGTGCATTCGCCGAAAGTTTTGATTCTAGATGAACCTACTGCTGGTGTTGATATTGACTTACGTACGCAGCTTTGGGAGTATGTAAAGGAGCTAAACAAACAAGGTGTTACTATAATTATCACTACGCACTATTTGGCAGAAGCTCAAGAACTATGCGATGAAATAGCTTTTATCAATCATGGTAAGATAATCAAACAAGATTCTAAGAAAAATCTTTTAACAGAACTGGGCACTAGGCATATTGATGTTGAATTTTATAAGCCTGTAAAATTGAAGGGTTTAAAAATCTCATCAAAAATACAGCTCAAAGCATTATCAGATAATGTATTACGTTTTGAGTTTAATGTTGGGGAAAGTCATTACTCCACTTTACTTAAAGACATTAGTGCTATAGGTCAAGAAGTAAAAGATTTAAACGCCTCACAACCAGATTTGGAAAAAATATTTCGTCAAATTATAAAATAGTGTTTTCATGATAGAAATATTGAAAGATAGAGCGTTAGTTCACATTGTTGGACCAGATTCCGGTAAATTTTTACAAGGAATGACAACTAACGATGTGATAAAAAAAATTTATTCTTATAATTACCTTTTGACTAATCAAGGGAAATATTTGTTTGATTTTTTTGTCTATCAGCAAAGCGCTGAATCATATTTTTTAGATATAAATAAAACTAGCTTAGATATTTTTCTCAAGCGCTTAAATATGTATAAGTTACGCAGCAATCTTGATATAAAAGACCTTTCTTTGGATTATAATATTGTATATTCAAAAGCTCAAATTAAATCGGATGTAGAATTTTCTCTGCAGGATACAAGGTATAAAGCTCTTGGTTATCGTTCGATGGTGAAGACAGAAAAAATTAAACTTCTAAATAAGCTAGTGGATAATTTGTATATTGTGGATAAATATAAATATACCATTATTGATGGCTATTTAGATTTAGTTTATGATCGCTCAATTCCTGTGGAATACGGAGCAGAAGAGCAAAACGCTATTGACTATAATAAAGGTTGTTATGTTGGTCAGGAAGTTATATCAAGGGTAAAATATCAAGGCGTTGTAAGGAAAAAAATTTTTAAATTGCAGTTTGGTACGGAATTTGCACTTAATGAACAGGAAGCTAAAATAACTGACCTTGATGGCGACAAGCTTGGGCTAGTGTGCTCCAACTATAAAAATCAAGCTATTGGCTTGCTCAGGGAAGAAAAGTTCTTGGGACTTAAAGAAAAAGTAGCTATGATTGAAAACCAGCTTGTCAATATTGAAATTCCTCCTTGGAGGAGTTAGTTTTTTAGTTAACTTGAATTGCGATTATATATGAGACTTTTAATTATTGGAAACATCAATAGCGAAATCAAGACAGCGATAGATATCGCAAAGTCAAGAAAAGCTAAGGTTGTAATGGTCGAGTCTTGTGAACAAGGGGTGGATTTTTTATGCCAAGGTAAAGGTGCAGATCTTGTGTTGGTAGATGTACAATTTGATATTAAATCTTTGACTAGTGCTATGAAAAACGAAAAAATATCGACGCCAGTAATTGCCTATGGTGTGCAATGTTCACCTAAAGAAGCGGTGCTCGCGATCAAATCCGGAGCTAAAGAATTTTTGCCTTTGCCTCCAGATGAACGCTTAATCGCGGCGATATTTGCTGCACTTTCAGATGATAGCGTAAGCATTATTGGTGATTCCAGTTCAATGTTGGCTGTTGTCGCGGTTGCTGATAAGATAGCGGCTTCTGATGCAAATGTATTAATAACAGGTAGTTCTGGAACGGGAAAAGAGGTATTTTCAAATTATATTCATAGTAAAAGTGGTCGAAAAGATAAGCAATTTGTCGCAGTAAATTGTGCAGCTATCCCAGAAAATCTTTTAGAATCTGAATTATTTGGTCATGAGAAAGGTGCATTTACAGGTGCTCTTAGCCGAAGAATTGGTAAGTTTGAAGAGTCTTCTGGCGGCACATTATTGCTGGATGAAATTAGTGAGATGGATGTTAGGTTGCAAGCGAAATTGTTACGCGCTATTCAAGAAAAAGAAATTGATAGGGTTGGAGGTAATTCACCGGTAAAAGTTGATTTAAGAATTATTGCAACTTCAAATCGCGACCTACATAAAGAAATAGAAAAGGGCAATTTTAGAGAAGATTTATATTTTAGATTAAACATCATAAATATTGAGTTACCTTCTTTAAGTGAAAGGGAAGGGGATTTGAGCCTTTTGAGCGAGTATTTTATTAAAAAATATGTTGAAAGTAATGGTTTAGAAGCTAAGTCACTATCAAGCGAAGCTCTAGATAAAATGATGGCATATTCTTGGCCGGGCAATGTACGTGAGCTTGAAAATATATTACATAGAGCGGTGCTGATGTCTGAGTCAGCTAAAATTAGCGCTGAAGATATACAAATTAAGGAAAGAGCAGTAAATAATTCGGATAATTCAGTTTCACAGATTGGTGATGAAAAACAAATGCTGTTTAACACGTTAGGTTATTGTTTGGGTGACATGAGTAAGGCTTCAAGTATTCTTGGAGTGTCAATCCAAATCCTGAAAGAAAAATTAGAGAAATACACAAAATAATAGAAAATCAAATATAATTCTTGACGAATCTTCCAATAGTACTTATCATGCACACCTAGCCAGAGTTAAATAAATTAAGGTTAGATCTACATATTTATGACGGATATCTCAGAGAATAAATTGCCATCAAGTGCTCCTCCTGAAGTCGTTGTTACCCCTTCTAAATACGGAAAATTTCTAGATTATGTTTGGCCAATAGCTCGTTGTGAGTTACCTAAATTTCTGACTATTACCTTGTTGATGTTTTGTATCCTTGGGATTCAAAATTTAATCCGCGCGATGAAAGATAGTGTAATCAATACTATGATTGGCACCGAGACTATTTCATTCTTAAAATTTTGGGGTGTGTTACCAGCCGCATTTTTGATAACAATTATTTATGTAAAGTTAGTAAGTGTTATGAAGGGAGAAAATATTTTCTACCTTATAATGTCTGTTTTTATAGGTTTTTTCCTATTATTCGCTTTTTACTTATTTCCTAACCATCAAAGCTTACATTTAGACGTAGATACAGCGCAAAGTTTGGTTGCTAGTTATCCTAATTTTAAATGGTTTATTTTACTGTTGTCGAATTGGAGTTTTTCTTTATTTTATGTTATTGCAGAGTTATGGCCAAATGCTATATTCGCACTTCTGTTTTGGCAATTTGTAAATAAAATCACCACAGTTGATGAGTCCAAAAGATTTTATCCACTATTTGGTCTGCTTGGACAAACGGGTTTATATTTATCTGGTCAATTCTTAATAAACTTGCCAGCAATGAATGCCTATTTTACTAAATTGTTTGTTTTAAAAACTTCAATAAGCGTTGTGTCTATTCAGTTAGTTATGACGGTGGTTGCTGTTTTGGGTGTAATAGGTTTAGTATCTTTTTGGGCGTTGAATCATCGTATTTTGGATATATCTACTACTGAAAATTTACAGTTCAGGGTGAAAAAAAATCAGATGACTTTAAAAGAAAGTTGGAAAATGGTAACTGAATCTAGATATATTAGGTTAGTGGCTATTTTATTAATATGTTATGGATTTGCTATTAATTTAGTTGAAGGTCCATGGAAAGCTGAAGCGGCCAAAATTTATCAAACACCTACTGAATTTGCGGCTTTTGTTGGTAATTATTTAAGCTACACTGGTATATTAACAATAGTTTTTGTACTACTTGGCTCAAATATTGTTAGAAAATTAGGATGGATGGCAGCTGCTATAATCACGCCTATTATGGTGCTGGTTACTGGTCTTACCTTTTTCTTAATTACGAATTTTGACCCGATAGCTATGTTGATGATGGCTTCATTTTCTTTTACTGATCCGATAATGCTTGCAATTATCATAGGAGCTATTCAGAATGTATTAAGTAAATCTAGTAAATATACCTTGTTTGACTCGACTAAAGAAATGTCATATGTACCCCTTGACGAGCAGTTGCAAACTAGAGGTAAGGCTGCTGCTGATATGATTGGTGTTAAGCTTGGTAAATCCAGTAGCGCGCTATTACAATCAATGATATTCGTTATTCTTCCAGCGGCAACATATTCATCTATTTCCCCTTTATTAATGTGTGTATTTACAGTAGTTTGTGTGGTTTGGATTTGGGCCGTAGTTGAATTGAACAAAGAATATAAAAAAGCGTGTTCTGATCGTAGTGATCAAGCTGTCTATTAATTATTATTATGTCTAAATTTACTACTTTATACAGTTTTCGCCGATGTCCATATGCTATGAGGGCACGTTTGGCTTTGTATTATAGTAATATTCAATGCGTTATACGTGAGGTAGATTTAAAAAATAAACCAGCGTCTTTGATAGCAATTTCTCCTAAGGGCACTGTGCCAGTTCTGCAGCTTCCAGAAGAGCGTGTTATAGAAGAAAGTCTGGATATCATGCATTATGCTGTAGAGCAGCATGACCCAGAGCAGTTATCCCTAAGCTATAATCCATCAGCTAAATTTATTATTTCAGATAATGATAATAAGTTCGTAAAGTTACTGCATAGGTATAAATATTTTGACAAATACCCAGAGCAAACACAAGTACAATATCGTGTGCAAGCAGAGGAATTGTTCTTAATTAAGTATGAAATAATGCTTCAAAATAATCAATTTTTACTCGGTAAAAAGTCATTAGCTGATCTAGCTATTTTACCATTTATTCGTCAATTTGCGCTTGTAGATGAAGATTGGTTTTTTTCTTCTAAATATACTAATATCAATAGGTGGCTTAATGGGTTTATTAAAAGTGACTCCTTCGAAGCTATAATTATGACAAAATATTCACCATGGAAGGAGGGTGATGATAATGTTTTTTTTCTAAAATAAATATTATCACTGTAATCTAAGAAGGATAAATTTACGCCTTTGAATTTGTTGATTTTCGTTGAAGTATAAGCATTTATCTAGTATATATTAGGCTTGATCTAGAACCTTCTTTTTATTGAGAGAACTCATACATGCATAAGTTTATATATTATTTTGGAAGTGGCGTTACCGAAGGTGATGCAAGTATGAAAGATACGCTTGGTGGGAAGGGAGCAAATCTTGCACAAATGTGCAAATTAGGTTTGCCAATTCCACCCGGTTTTACTATTTCCACTGGATTATGTATTACATATTCAAAAAAACACTCTCATTTAACTCCAAAATTTAAAGAAGAATTGTTTATTGCAATTAACCAACTAGAGCAAGAGACAAATAAAAAATTTGGTAGCGGTAAAAAACCCTTGCTGCTTTCCGTGCGCTCTGGTGCCAAAGTATCTATGCCTGGTATGATGGATACTATCCTAAACTTAGGTATGAATGATGATGTGGCAAAGGCTCTCGTGGCAGAAACAAATAATCCACGCTTTGCGTATGATAGCTATCGTAGATTTCTAGAAATGTATGGCTCTGTTGTTTCAGGGATTGCTAGTTATTTATTTGAGGAATCATTTGAAGACCATAAAATACGTAATAATATAGAAAATGATAGTGAAATTACTCCTGAAATTTTACAAGAAATTATTATTGCATATAAAGCAATTATATTAAAATACACAGGACGTGAATTTGAATCTGATCCATATACACAGCTACAATGTGCTATTGAAGCTGTTTTGGCATCTTGGATGTGTCCAAGAGCTATCACCTATCGTAAAATAAACAATATTAGTGATGATATTGGTACTGCAGTAAACGTACAATCTATGGTATTTGGTAACAAAGGTGATGATTCTGCTACTGGCGTGGTGTTTACACGTTGCCCAACCACTGGAAAAAAGGAGATTTTTGGAGAGTTCCTAGTTAATGCCCAAGGCGAAGATGTTGTAGCAGGAATTAGGACTCCATCACCAATAATTACCAGTGCATCTGGTGATGGTAGCTCAATGCAAGAGCAAATGCCTTTATTATATGATGAATTATCTTCTGTATGTAATAAATTAGAACACTATTTTGCAGATATGCAAGATATAGAATTCACCATTGAAGAAGGTAAATTATATATCTTGCAAACAAGAAATGGTAAACGAGCAGCTGCTTCTGCTGTTAAAATAGCAGTGGATATGGTAGTAGAAGGTGTTTTATCAAAACAAGACGCATTGATGCGTATTGATCCAGAGTCTCTTAACCAATTACTACATACAGCTATTGATTATTCTGCAAAGCCAACAGTAATAGCTACAGGGTTGCCCGCTTCTCCTGGTGCTACGACGGGAATCGTAGTTTTCTCTCCATACGATGCAGAGGAGTTGTCAATCCATCATAAAGTAATTCTAGTGCGTAATGACACAAGTCCAGAAGATATTAAAGGTATGCATGTATCCTCTGGCATGCTGACAGCTAGAGGAGGAATGACCTCGCATGCCGCAGTGGTGGCTAGAGGTATGGGTACTCCTTGTGTTTGCGGCATTAATGGATTAGTAGTTAACGAACAACAGAAAGTCTTTACGACCAATACTGGCCATAAAATAAAACAGGGTGATACAATTACTATTGATGGCTCTACAGGTAAAATAATCATTGGTGAGGTACAACTGATTGAGTCGAATTTTTCTAAGGAATTTGAGACTATTTTAGAGTGGGCGGATGAAGAGAAGAAATTAAACGTTAGAGCTAACGCAGAAACTGCTTTAGATGCCAGTGTTGCTATTAAATTCGGTGCATCAGGGATTGGTTTATGTCGGACAGAGCATATGTTCTTTGATAATAATAAAATTCCACTCGTCCGAGAAATGATTATTGCCTCTGATTATGATCAACGGATGAGTGCAATAGAACGTCTGAAACCATTACAAATCGCAGATTTCAAATCATTGTTTGATATTATGAAAGGAAAACCTGTAAACATCAGGTTGTTAGACCCACCACTTCATGAATTTTTACCAACGGAAGAAAAAGATAAACGCTTTCTAGCTGAAAGTTTAAACGTACCACTTTCTTTAATTGATCATCGTTTACATGCTTTGCACGAGTCAAATCCCATGCTAGGACACAGAGGATGTAGGCTAGGAATTTCTTACCCTGAAATATATATCATGCAAGTGGAAGCGATTTTAGAAGCAATGCATATGCTATATGTTGAGCAGAAGATTGAGAGTAAACTTGAATTGATGATCCCTTTGATTAGTGAAGTAAAAGAGCTAGAATATATTAAAAAATATGTAGTTGAAGCGATAAATTCTATGGAAGTTAAATATTCTAGCAAATTTAACTTCAAGCTTGGTACTATGATCGAGTTACCACGAGCCGCACTAACGGCTGGTGAAATAGCTAAACATGTCGAATATTTTAGTTTTGGTTCAAATGATTTAACTCAAACAACATTTGGCATTTCTAGGGATGATGTTGGTTCATTTTTACCAGACTATCTTGAGCAAAAAATATTTAGTCATGATCCGTTCGTTCAACTGGATGAATCAGGTGTTGGTGAATTGATAGATATTGCTATGAAGCGTGGGCAAAAAGCCAATCCTAATCTAACTTTTGGAATTTGCGGCGAACATGCTGGTGATCCAAAATCAATAGATTTTTTCCATAAGCTCGGTATGAATTATATATCATGTTCACCATATCGTATACCAATAGCAAGAGTTGCAGCAGCCAGAAGTAAAATTAGCTTATCCAGGGAGAAAAAATGAGTTTTCAAGACAATCTAGCCAAAATCTTACTTAAGCAGAAAGGCATATCAGACAAATTATCCAGTGGACTTAGTGGAGAAGAATTTGTTAAATCATCAAAAGAATATGCGGAACTTGAGCCTATAGTTGAAAAAATTGTAGAATATAATAAAGTAATTGCAGATTTAAAAAGCGCCAAAGAGCTATCGTCTCAATCAGGATTGGATTCTGAAACTAAAGAAATGATCGAGGATGAATTACGAGAGCTAAATGCTCTACTGCCGCGGATAGAGCACGAGGTTAAAATTCGTCTCCTTCCTAAAGATGAAGCAGATAAAAAAAGTGCTATAATTGAGGTTAGGAGTGGAACTGGCGGTGAAGAGGCGGCTTTGTTTGCTGCAGATTTATTTGCCATGTATCATAGATATGCTGATCTCAAAGGTTGGAAGTTTGAAGTATTATCTATATCTGAAATTGGAGTTGGTGGTTATAAAGATGCATCCGCTTCAATTAAGGGCGACGGAGTATTTTCACGTTTGAAATTTGAATCTGGAGTGCATAGAGTACAGCGTGTTCCACAAACAGAGTCGAGTGGGCGTATTCACACTTCAGCAGCAACCGTTGCTGTGCTTCCAGAAGCGGAAGAAGTTGATATCAAAATAGAAGATAAAGATTTACGTATTGATACTTATAGAGCATCGGGCGCTGGCGGACAGCACGTTAATACTACTGATTCTGCTGTGCGTATTACGCACATCCCAACTGGTGTTGTTGTAGCAATTCAAGATGAAAAATCTCAGCATAAAAATAAAGCAAAGGCTTTAAAGATACTGCGCTCTAGAGTTTATGAAGAAGAGCGTTTAGCCAGAGAAGCAGAAAGGGCAACGTCTAGGAAAGGACAGATTGGCTCAGGAGACAGATCTGAACGTATCCGTACTTACAATTTTCCCCAAGGAAGGGTTAGTGATCATCGAATCAATTTGACGTTATATAAGATTGATGAAGTGCTAAGAGAAGGCAAATTAGATGATTTTATTGACGCTTTAATCTCGAGTGATGAAGCCGAAAGATTGGCTGAACAGATATAAATCTTCTATTCTAGTTTGTTAAGTGCAGTTAACACAGTTCTATAGATAATCACTAGTATCTAGTAGTAGGGTAATTTATGCAATAGTATCTTCGCTGGACTCATAGTCGCTACTTCCTAAGATCATGGTGTTATCTTCTGAGGTATCAGAATTTTTTCTATAATCACTTGGAGCAATATAGGCAAAAATATGTTGCAATGTTTCTGGGGCAAGATCTCCAAGCCAAATGCCAGTATTATTAGTGCCATCGGTTTGCTCTAACTTTTTACAGACTCCCATAACAGCAAAAGCATGTTTAGTAAAATAAAGATCTAATGCTGCTGTTCTATTAGCGAATTGTGTTTTTGACAAGACTGTTTTATCACAATGTTTTAATAACTCCCACTCTTTAACTGTTATTCTTTGGTCAAACATATCCTGATTAGGATTTGTGCCATCGTGATTGATTTGTTGTATACTTAATAATTTTAGATCTAACTCTATTAAATGAGCTTTATTACTAGCTACAATAGAGTCTATCTCAATTTGTAATGGGTCAAATTGATTTTCAACACTAATAAACGTGAGTAACTTTGATGTAGCAAGAGAGGCTAAAATTGCTGGGCCATGTTCTCCTAAAGCATTATCCCTTAAGCCTATAGCATATAATGAAGTAGATGTAGCAAGAGAGGCTGCAACTGCTGGGCCATGTTCTCTTAAGTTATTATAATTTAATTCTATAGTATGTAATGAAGTAGATGTAGCAAGCGATGCTGCAACTGCTGGGCCATGTTCTCTTAAGTTATTATAATTTAATTCTATAGTATGTAATGAAGTAGATGTAGCAAGAAAGGCTGCAACTGCTGGGCCATGTTCTCCTAAGTTATTATAATTTAAGTTTATAGTATGTAATGAAGTAGATGTAGCAAGAGAGGCTGCAACTGCTGGGCCATGTTCTCCTAAGTTATTCCCACTTAAGTCTATAGTATGTAATGAAGTAGATGTAGCAAGAGAGGCTGCCACTGCTGGGCCATGTTCTCCTAAATTATTATTAGCTAAGTATATATTATTTAATGAAGTAGATGTAGCAAGAGAAGCTGCCACTGCTGGGCTATGTTTTCCTAAGTTATTCAAATTTAAGTCTATAGTATGTAATGAAGTAGATGTAGCAAGAGATGCTGCCACTGCTGGGCCATGTTCTCCTAAATTATTATTAGCTAAGTATATATTATTTAATGAAGTAGATGTAGCAAGAGAAGCTGCCACTGCTGGGCTATGTTTTCCTAAGTTATTCAAATTTAAGTCTATAGTATGTAATGAAGTAGATGTAGCAAGAGATGCTGCAACTGCTGGGCCATGTTCTCCTAAGTTATTATAATTTAAGTTTATAGTATGTAATGAAGTAGATGTAGCAAGAGATGCTGCAACTGCTGGGCCATGTTCTCTTAAGTTAGTATAATTTAATTCTATAGTATGTAATGAAGTAGATGTAGCAAGAGATGCTGCAACTGCTGGGCCATGTTCTCCCAAGTCATTAAAACTTAAGCTTATAGTATGTAATGAAGTAGATGTAGCAAGAGAGGCTGCAACTGCTGGACCATATTCTTCTAAGTTATTGATACTTAATCTTATAGTATGTAATGAAGTAGATGTAGCAAGAGAGGCTGCAACTGCTGGGCCATGTTCTCCTAAGTTATTATTACTCAAGTCTATAATATGTAATAAAGTAGATGTAGCAAGAGAGTCTGCAACTGCTGGGCCATGTTCTCCTAAATTATTATTAGCTAAGTATATATTATTTAATGAAGTAGATGTAGCAAGGTATGCTGCAACTGCTGGGCCATGTTCACTTAAATTATTATCATCTAAGTATATAGTATGTAATGAAGTAGATGTAGCAAGAATACGTATAGCCAAGATATACGCTTCTGGTGTAAAAGAACCTTCTTCAATACAAGCTTCAAAGTTAATGTAGAATTGATCTTGTATCTTTTTAAAAAAGATAGAGTCTGTTATAATTTCGGAATTAAGATCTACTGAGGTATCTAGGGCTATTTCATTTAATTGCAATATTAATTGTGCATCTTGCTGTGTTGAAATTGTTGTCATTAGAAAAACCTCATGATTAAAGTTGAGCGCAACATTAACATAAGTTAATGTCAATGTCTAGTTAATAATAGGTTAAGGCTCACTCATGTATTTTAAAATAACGATTAGAAAATTATATTTTCTATATTCTAGTTGGTGGATATATGATGAATTAATGGGGAAGTGTAAGATTCATGGGGTAGTTGTCAATGCTATACATACCATTATCATCTGGCAGCTTAAGCTCTTGATTTTTTGTATAATTTATTGCCACTACTTACACCTCTATGAATGGTGGCAATAAATTACTATAATACTAATGTTTTAGTTAATTTTATATTGAGCGACTAACTTGTTTGTCCGGTAGAGAGCGTTTTAGGGTCATTTCATTGGCAAGTCCCGCTCCCAAAGTTTCTTTAGCGAAATTTTTAGCAGGATTTTCGCTATTTAAATGCTGCGCAATTTTAGTTACATCGCCTCTAATAGACTTAGTGGTTGCTTGTGTTACTGTTTTTGAAGCTTGGCCACTAAGCTGCTGATTTTCTGGATGATTTTTAGTAACAACAGCTGTTATTTTATTAACTACCTTATCCATAATATCTGCACTTTGTTGCACGGAAGTTATTTTGTCGAATATTTTATTATCTGGTTTTAGAGCGTTTTGCATTTCTTCTTTCGCTTGAACAATAGCATTATCAAGTATTGCACTTACTTCTTTCAAAGTATCTTCTGAGGCACCAAAGCTTTTTAACTCTTTTAGGGTGGCATCTTTTATAGCTTCAAAGTTCTCATCTATTTGTTTTTCGCTATTAGGTAAGTGTTTCTCGGCATACTCGCATACATCTTGTAATAATTTTTTTGATTGCGTATTAGTAGCTACTTCTTGCATTACTTCTATTACACTTTTTAAAGATATATTAAGTTTGCCTAGCGAAATTGGTGATACTTCTACTTGCTCTGCTAATTCTGCTAGTTTAACGCCAGTCTCTTGTAGATTGGCTAATTGTTTATCTTGTTTGATTTCAACTAAATCAGCACGCATTTTATCAATATTTTTTTCTAAATTTTCTGTTTTCAGAAAATCTGCAGCACGATCCAGTAAAGTAGTGGACTTTAATATTAATCCTAGTGGTGGCGAGTAGGTTGAGATTGCGGAGACAATTATTGGAACAGCTGCAGCTATGATTTTGTCAGACAAACCAGGAAATGATTTATCAATTTTTTTCTTAAAATCAAGGATATTAGACATTACATCAACTACAGCTTCTGATAATAAGAGACTATATACAGGCCCCTCTGCCTTTTCTAATTTTTGAGAAACATTTTCTGCAGCTCTTTGCATCGCAACTAAGATAGTTTGCTTATATATATTATCAACAACTCCTTTTTCTGCATCCGTTAATTTTAATTTTTCTAGATTGGCTTCTACTGGCCCGGCAAAATCGGCAATAATTTGAAATAATTGCTGAGATAGATTTTTAGCCATTTTTTGAGAATAGGTTTCGAGCAAGCTAATTTCATGCAAGCTATCTAATTCTTCTGAATTCAAGCTAGAGATATTCTTTTTAAGGATTCCAAGTAGTTGTGGAGCCGCTTTGCTTATTAAATTAATCTTGGCACTTTGGTCAAGTGTGCTAAATTCCTCTGCTGATGACTTCATATATCTATTACTCTAACAAATTTGTATATATTATCTTTATATAGTAAGTTCAAATCACGTATTGATCTAACTTAATCTTGCCAAAAAATATTTATTTTGTTATTCTACGTGCCAGCATTGACACAGTATAAGTAAAGATTGTGTAAATAACATAGCCAATATATATATGTATTTGCTTTAGTTCACATAAACTTGCAATACTTAAAAGGAAAATAAATATCATAGAATGATTATTATGCGCAAAATACTTTTATCTTCAATATTAGCTATGTATTCAGTAACTGCCTCTGCCGTAACAATGGAAGAAGCATTAACGAGTGGTTACAACCATAATGAGGAATTAAAAAGTATTAGAACAGATTTTTTAACAGAAATTGAAGCATTTCCTAGAGCTTTAGCTGGCTTTATGCCTAAAATCTCAGCCGGAGTAAGTTCCGTGGATTCTAAAGTATCGAAAAAAAGCGGTTTACAACCGAATCGTGATACAACTAGTAATAATAATACGCGCTACACTCAATCGTTAAGTATAGAACAGCCAATTTTTGATGGTTGGTCTTCGGTTGCAGAATTAAAAGCTGCTCAATCTGGCTTTCGTGCTGCACGTGGAGATTATTATGCTAAAGAGCAAGAAACGTTCTTGAAAGAAATTAATGCTTATTTAGGTTGTGTTGAGGCTAGGGAAAAATACGATATCTCTAAAATTAGTGTTAAATCTAATAAAACACAGCTTGACGCTATGAAGGAGAAGTTTAAATTAGGTGAATCTACAGAAACTGAAGTAGCTAGTGCTCGAGAAGGGCTGGCAACGGCAGAAGCTAATCAAGCTTTATCTTATGCAAATTATGAATTTGCAAAAGCAACCTTTTATCAGGTATTTGGTGTTGAAGCGATTGATGTCAAAATGCCAGTTGTGCCAACAAATCTTCCTACTAGTTTAGCAATATTAACAGAACGTGCAATAGCAGTTAACCCATCGGTGGATAGTGCTAGTCACAGAACAAAGTCATTAAAAGCAGGGGAGAATATTCCAAAAGGTAGATTGCTACCAAGAGCAAGTTTTAGGCTAGAACATGGTCACACATATTATAACCCTCAGGATATTAATACTAATAATTTTAATAATCAAAGTAGTACTGCAACTTTATCTGTCACAGTACCAATTTTAGAAAAAGGTGGAATAGAATATTCTGACGTAAGAAGAGCGAAATATCAAACTAGAAAATCTGTAATTGCGTTAGATAATACTATTAAACAAATTAAAGCTAACTGTAAAGGAAGATGGGCAGAGCTAAATGCTGCTGTAGTAAGGATTAAAGCTACGGATCAAGCGGTAAAAGCGGCCGAAGTAGCTTACGATGGTATGATTCAGGAAGAAATGTTGGGTTCTAAAACAATTGTAGATGTACTCCGTACAGAAGAGCGTTTGAATAAAGCTAGAGAAGGTAGAGTAGAGTCAAGAAAAGCAATGATTCTAGCTGCTTATCAAATAAAATCTCTTATAGGCGAGCTTACAGCAAAAAGCATGCATCTTAAAGTGGACTACTTCAATCCAGAAGCGGAATTTAAGAAAATTAAAATGAAAATAGTAGGATTCTAATAGTGTCAGTGATGTCAGGAGATAAAGAAGTTGATACTAAACTAGAGGATATACTTAAGTCGATCCGAGGTATTATTGATAATCATAATCAGGCTGTCAATACTGAATCTAATGCATCAGATTTTATTGAAGAAGAGGCAATATTGGAATTGACTAGTGTGATTTCTAACGACAAAAAGCATTTTATCAAAGATGAAGATCAAAATTTTGTTTCTATGGAAACAAAGAGAAAAACAGAATTAGAGCTCAATAAATTTGCTAATTATTTGGAAGAGTCAGAATATTCTTCAAAAGACAAATCTCTAGATTCTATGGTTAATGTATTAATGCGCCCTCTTGTAAAAGAGTGGTTAGATAGTAATTTACCGCGAATTGTTGAAAAAGTGGTAAGTGAGGAGATTCGTAAGATGGTTCCAAAACGATAAATAATTAGTAGGGAATAAACGATGAGACAAAAAATATTACTGTTTATCTCAATATTGATATTAAATTGTTTTTCAGTATATGCAGAAGAAGAGGGAATGCCACAATTGCCGGCTTTGCCGTCTTCAAACATCATAGAATCACAGGGTCAGGCTAATGAACAACCTAGTTTTTGGGCTAAAATAAAACATTTTTTAGGTTTTGATGAGCAATCATCTAGCACATCTGATGATCTCGAAACACAAAAACAGGAAATGGATATAGCTCTTCCAGAACGGGAAGTACCTGTCATCGTAGATAATAACCAAGAAAAAACCTTTTTTGAAAAAGTTAAAAATTTCTTTGGTTTTGGAGAGAGTTTAAAGGATAAATCCTCATCATCAACTGAAGAAGCTATTACGCATGATATAGAAAATCCTGAAATAGTTAATGTATCTAATGTTCCAGAAGAATCTTACGGTGACACTGACGAAGGCCCAATGACAGTACCACTTCCAATTTTTAATGATGAAGGGGAGAAAGAAGTAAAATTGCCATCTAATTTTGATGATGTCTCGTCAGTAGAGATAGATACAAAAGCTATAGAGAAAAAAGAAATTACTCCTGATCTGCCGTCGTTGAAAGTACTACCTCAAGAGGATATAAATAATTCAGACGACGAATTAGAGCTACCAACAGGCTTTGATGATATTAATAATTCTTCTTTAGAAGCAGAACAGATGGCAACTAACCCTGAAAGTGTCATACCTTCAACCGATCAATTTCAACCATCATCTGATCTTAATGACATCCAAGAAAATTCAACAGAATCTAACTCGGATAAAGTTTATAATCAGATGGAAGGCAAGTTGACACTACCATCAGGATTTGAGGATAAGGACTTGCTAGAAGTTGAAAATACAACAAACAATACAAATAAATTAGCAATACCAGCTATGTTTGATGGTGTAAAAGGTGAGTCAAAAAACGATGTTGATGATGTCACAACTTCAGATCCAGAAATAACAGAGCCTTCAGAAACAACAGGTCACTCAGAAAATTTACCAGAATTGTCTCTACCAGAATTTCCTGAAAAAGATAATGATGTATCTAAGTTAGAACTACCAGCAGCAGCCCTTGCTGCAAACGACAATAGTGAGTTAGCCATACCTAATTATGTATCTGAAATAGATACAAAGCAAACTCCAGAAAATAATATTTTAAAATACACCAAAGAATTACAGGATAAGAAACAAACATTTGCGCCAGTAGATAAGATTAGTGCGGAAGAATTATCAGCTGCTAATAAAGATAAGATAGAAAAATATACTGAGATAACTGCGGCTAGCTTAGACAAGACTCAGTTACAGTTTGTCAACAATGAAGCACAAGTATTAATCTTGCCTAATGATGATGTAGTTTTAGGAGAACTAACAGAAGAGGCGGGAATTGATTTAATTGATTTAAGGTCATACGCACAAATTTTTTGGGACAAATATCACCAGCTACAGAGAGAGCCAGAACGTCGTGTTATAGAAGATTTTATTAAAAATTACGATGATAATTTTAGTAACGAAGAATATCTATATTCTGAAAATATAGTTATTGCTGGTTTGAATGAAGCTTTTAAGTCCATTGATAAAGATAATATTTATTCGTTGATGGCTATTTTAAATGGCTACCCAGTATTGCAATTAACAGGTGATGGAGCTAATACATTGCTTCATGAAGCTTCTTATGTTGGAAATTATTCTGCAGCTAGATTACTTGTCTTAAAGGGTATAGATATATTAGCGAAAAATGAAAACAACCAGACTGCTCTTAGTGTTGCAGAGAAATTTAACAACCAGCATATAGTCTTTTTGCTTAAATCAGCTAATCTTAAATAGTTTATATCTGTCGTAATATTAGGTTTTATCGAATGAACCAAAGGTTTTTTATATTTTTATAAGCTGTTTTTGTTAAGATTATTTGACACATACTAGGAAATTTCATAATATCCCGGGAATAATTTAACTTAATAAACTTAGGTGAAGAAACTATGCTATTTAGGGATAAAAAGGAATGTTATAGATGAAATCAAACCAATTTTATCTGTTTAAGGACAAAAGATTTTTACCTATATTTATAGTACAGTTTTGTGGTTGTCTTAATGACAGCATTTTAAAAAATGCTCTAATTATACTAGTGACATTCAAGCTGGCAAATGAACTACCTCTGCCAGCTTATACGTTGGTGATATTAGCCAATGTTATTTTTATTATACCATTCGTTATTTTAGCAAGTTTGGCTGGTCAACTAGCTGATCGTTATGAGCGTTCAACTATTGTTAAAATTATTAAGTTTATAGAAATAGGTATTGTTGCTACTTCTGCATACGGTTTTTATAACACGGATTTAGTTGTTTTGTTTAGTTGTATAGCTTTTATGGGTATACATTCTACATTCTTTGGACCAATAAAATATAGTGTTTTGCCGGATCAATTGAAAAAAAATGAGCTTCTTGGGGCCAATGGTTACATTGAAGCAGGAACTTTTTTATCTATTTTATTTGGTACAATGCTTGGTGGGTTTTATAATTTTAATGGTAGTTTAATAATTATTCTGGCTATGATCATTGCTATCTTTGGCTTTGTAGCTAGTTTATTTATGCCTAAATCTAATAATGCTAATCCAGAAATTCAAATAAACCCCAATATAGTGCAAGAAACTATTTCCATGGTAAAGTATGCCTCATCTAAAAATCAGGTATATTTAGCAATATTAGGGGTTTCATGGTTTTGGTTTATTGGCGCGGCTATTATGGCTCAAATTCCGTCTTTAACCAGAGATACACTTGGAGCAGATGAAAATGTAGCAAATTTATTCCTTGCAACTTTTTCTATAGGAGTTGGTGTAGGGTCTTTTTGGTGCAATAAAATATTTGCTAATAATATCACTAGCAAATATGTATTCCTTGCTGCTATGGGCATTAGCTTTTTTGGAATAGATTTATATTTTGCTAGCAAAATAGCTAGTATTAATTACGAGCCAGAGCAGCTTAAAAATATATTTGAATTTTTAAGCAAAAAACATTATTGGCGTATTTTGTTAGACTTATTTTTTCTAGCTGCGATTGGTGGGCTTTATGTAGTGCCTTTATTTGCAGTGATGCAATATTTTACTTCGCCAGCTTATAGAAGCAGGGTTATTGCTGCAAATAACTTAATTAATTCATTTTTTATGGCTGGCTCTACTGGTATATTATCATTTTTATTCTATATGGATTTCTCAATACCATCTGTGATTCTAATGGTCAGTATGTTAAACATGGTAGTGGCTATTTATATTTATCAATTTATTCCAAATAGTAAGGTGATTCCTATGAGATTATGGCGAGCTATATTCAGAGTCTTTTTTGATATAATGTATAAAATTGAAGTTAGAGGTGTGGAGAATTATAAAAAAGCAGGTAAAAGAACTGTAATAATAGCCAACCATTTATCTTACATAGACCCAGCCTTAATCGCGACATATATTCCAGAAAATATGCAGTTTGCAATTAATACCACAATATCCAAAGAATGGTGGGTCAAGCCATTCTTAAAAATAGTCAGAACATATCCTATTGAACCCAATAATGCTATGGCATTAAAAAGTCTCATTGAAGAAGTAAAGCAGAATAAAAGAATTGCTATTTTCCCAGAGGGAAGAACCAGCGTCACTGGATCTTTGATGAAGATTTACGAAGGACCGGGCATGATAGCTGATAAAGCAGATGCTACTATATTGCCTATTAGAGTAGATGGAACGCAATTTACTCGTTTTTCTAAAGTAAGGAAATTAATGCGAGGCAAGTTTACGTTCCGCAGAAAAATTACTATTACTATTTTGCCTCCAGTTAAAGTAACGCCTCCGTCTTCTTTAGATAATCGTGAACGTCGTAAATATATAGGACAGGCATTATATGATCTAATGAGTGATATGATGTTTGAAAGCTCGTCCTATAAAGAGACGATCTTTCAAACCTTAGTTAATGCAAGTAAAATTTACGGCAAAAAAGCACAAATAATGCAGGATATTGATAATAATAGTGCTAGCTATAGTAGTTTATTATTGAAAGCATTTATTTTAGCTAACTTGTTATCTAGAAACTCTAAAGCTGGCGAAAAAGTTGGGTTAATGCTGCCAAATATGGTAGGTAGTGCAATTACATTTTTTGCTATGCAGGCTGCAGGTAGAGTGCCAGCTATGATAAACTTTACTTCCGGCCCAAGTAATGTGATTTCTGCATGTAAGACAGCTCAAGTAAAAACTATCTACACTTCCAGGTTATTTGTAAGAAAAGCAGAGCTTGGAGAGTTGGTGGATTCTGTAAAGGAATCTGGTATTACCCTAATATATCTTGAAGATTTACGCAAACACGTGACTCCTATTATGAAACTTAAATGCTTACTAGGCAGTATATTTCCACAAACTTATTATGAAAATTTGTGTCTTGAACGCGATGATTTAAAAACAGCAGTCATATTATTTACTTCTGGTACAGAAGGTAAACCAAAGGCAGTAGCGCTGTCACACCGTAATTTACAGGCCAATAGATGCCAGATTTTATCTCGAATTGATTTTAATCCGTATGATTGTGCTTTCAATGCCTTACCTATGTTCCATAGTTTTGGTCTTATGGGGACTTTGATTATGTCCTTAAGTGGGGTTAAAACATTCTTTTATCCATCCCCATTACATTATCGTATCATCCCAGAGATTATATATGATATTGGTGCAACCATTATGTTTGGTACAGACACTTTCCTTTCTGGTTATGCATCTTATGCTCATCCATATGATTTTTATTCATTACGTTATGTAATTGCTGGTGCTGAAAAATTAAAAGCTAGAACAAGACAGTTATGGTTTGATAAATTTGGTGTTAGAATTTTTGAAGCATATGGTGTTACGGAAGCAGCTCCAGCCATTGCTGCTAATACGCCAATGCACGATAGACCTGGCACAGTAGGGCGCTTATTGCCTAAAATAGAATATTTTATACAACCAGTAGAAGGAATTACTGAAGGTGGTAGATTATGTGTTAGGGGGCCAAATGTGATGCAAGGCTATATTAAGCCAGAAACCCCTGGAATCATTGAAGCACCAAGCGTTGAAAAACTTGGCACCTCTTGGTATGATACGGGGGATATAGTATCTATTGATAATGATGGCTATATAACCATTCTAGGGCGTGAAAAACGCTTTGCTAAAATAGCGGGTGAAATGGTTTCTCTTGCGGCAGTAGAAGATCTAGTAACAACAACAAATCAAGACTCAGTACATGCAGCAGTTTGTATAGAAGATGATAAAAAGGGTGAGCAAATAATCTTGTTCACTAATATAAAGGACCTTACTCGTGATAAAATTGCTAAAACTTGCAAAGAACGTCAGTTCTCTGAGCTTTATATACCCAAGGTAATCATTACCATAAAAGAATTGCCAGTTTTAGCGACAGGTAAATTAGATTATCATAAATTAGTAGAATTAGCACAAAAAGAGACTAATAAAGCATAGGATGTATAATTATTAGCTAGGCTTTTTGAGCGAAAGGAAGTTTGTATATAATACGTATAGCCTATTTGGTGTGTTAATGCTACATGATTTATGCTGTTTCAAGAATTAGTATTTATGTAGAAAGAGTTCAAAGTGAGCAAGATACAAATGCGACACAGGTATTTTTGAAAATTAGGAATGGCGCTGTTTAACGTTGTTTTCCTATACACCAAATTTATGTTAGTATGTACTTTGGGAGAGAACGTAGTAAATATAGAAATGAATATATCAAATAGATCTCATTCTTTAGATAATTGATTTGGTTCTGTCGTAAAATTTTCAAAGGGTTGAGAGGTAACCTCATTTTAGACGTAATTATCCAGCGAGGGCATAAAATTGTTTCCAAGCTGGTAGGTAGGAATTCAAAATACCTTGTCCCTTTTTTAACATTCTTTGTAACTCAATCCCAGCAAGTGTTGCAACCGCACTGGTAAATGCTTTGAACCCAAGCATTGGTCTGGTAATCTGCTTGATAGATCGATGCTCTTGTTCAATTAGATTATTGAGATATTTGATCTGCCTAACCATGATTCTGCGATCTTCTGGTAAGCCTTGGTTAATGGCTTGTAATCCAGCTAAGTTAACCTTATCTGGTAGACCGTTACTACCTATGGTTTTGGTGAAAAAGCTACGCGCTGCTTCAGTATCTCGTTTCTCTGATAAATAGAAGTCAATAGTCTGATTTTCCGTATCCACAGCCCGATAGTAATATACCCAACGACCCTTGATTTTAATATAGGTCTCGTCCATACTCCAGCTTGAACCTATTTTCTTCTTGTGTTTGCGAAACTTTAACTCTAAATAATGACGAATATTTTACTACCCATCTATTGACCGTTGCGTGATCTAATGCCATCCCTCTTTCTTCCAATAATTCCTCTACATCTCTATAACTCAAAGAATAGGATGTGTACTAGCGAATGGATTGCATGATTACTTCTTTTGGAAAATGACTGCCTTTACAACTGATCACTGTATCTTCTCTTATTTATATTATATGAGCGCTACATTAACCAATTTATCTCTAAATTCAATACCATTCGAAATTGGAATGAAGCTATGGCTCACTTTTTGATAAAATTTGACGATAGAATTAAGGGTAATATTTAAGGGCTTATGTATGAATTTACACAATTGGATGTCCAGTCCCGAAATAGTTGAGCTACTTTGGGGCAATTCCTTTTATTATATTATATTTTCCTCTTTTACTTAAGATAAAAGTATATCCAGAATCTATTAACAAAGCAATCTCACGTCCTAAGTAAGTAGGGCGGTTAAAATCCGAATGAAAAATATATATATTTTTTTCTTCTCTTCCTAAGTGTAAAAAATCTTTACCTGATTTTGCCTTAGAAATTATTTTATATAAAGAGTTTGTATCTGAAACTATTACCAAAAAAGCCTTGTGTAATTTTATACTAATTTTAATCCACAACCAATTTACATGCCAATTCCAGAGGTGCGAAGGTATGTCTAATATTTCGTTGTTATTTATTAAATTATTCGATAATAGTTGGTTTATTTCAGTTCTCTGTCCTATAACTATTTTTTCTTTATCTACAGCATGATTTATCGCTAACCATGCTGCGTGAGCAAAAGAACTTTCAAAAGACGCTGCGCTTAGTAATTTTAACTCTTCTTGAGAAAAAGATTTTTTGTGTCTTTTAATAAGGTCCTGTTGTTCCGCCCATTCTGCGTTTTTAATATGATTAAAATTATTTCCTAATTGTAACTTTTCTTTATATCTTAATGCTTCAATTGCAACATCTAAACTTTCAAATACTTTGCCTCCTAAATGCTCTGGAATTTGTTTGCACATTGCATTGGATAGTGAGAATTTTTTGCGTACTATATTAGTAAAATTTTCTATATCCATCAGTTGCCTACCTATGGTAATTTGATTGGATTTAGCCTTTAGTTTACTTTTTCCAACAAAACCCTTTTGAATAATTAAATGCACATCATTTTTTGATTGTCCAGCAGGTAAAAAATCTGTATTTTTAAGAGCTCCAACAATTTGAAAATCTGTAAAAAGTTCAGAATACCTCCAAGCTGGAATAATTAATATTACATTAGATATTTTGTGATAGTCGATAAAATCGCGCAAATCAGATAACAAATTATATGGAGGGTTTGAAATAATACCAAAGTTATTACGAGAAATAATTTTATCAAAATTTATCTTCCTAAAATCTCCTTTTAAAATTTGAACATTTTTATTTGTATTGTAGCATATATTCGAGTCATACTCATTTATAGTTAATTTTTTTACATTCTGGTTAAGAATAAGGTTAGAAATAATACCTGTTCCTGCTCCAATGTCTAAAATATTAGAATTTTTAAGGGATATTGATTGCAGAACTCTATTCAATTCTTGTGGATTGTACGTAAAAAACTGATCGTTTTCTATTTGTTTTATTTTAGATTGTTTAGTAGATAATTTTGTTATAAATTCAGAGGTTAATTTACGACTATCCTCCACATTGCCCTTGATAGGTACTGTAATAATGCATGATGCAATAGCTATTGTTTTGTAACTCATCATAATGGTAAACACCATTGCTTTAAATATTACGGCTATTTTCATAAAATATAATAAAAAATTAATTGACAACAGATGCGACAGAACCCTTATTACTCAACATATTGGTCTAAACCAGAAAGTACAATTTCTTCAGTTGATGAAAGAATATCAGTTTCAAATATTGTGCTTGTTTCAACCTCATCAACATCGTTTCCTAGATACGAGTCTGTGTCCTTCAAAAAACTTTCTAAACCCAAGTTGGTACGAAATTCGTTAAAATGACACAAAAATCATAAAATTTAGAGTTATTACAATCAAAAAACCTCAAGAGTAAGCCGTTCTAAAAAAGATAGCAGCTTTGTAGTGCCATATACTACA
>Ga0209491_10002932_pt1 | contig 29172 bp, 28 predicted proteins | sample BON02_FD_187213 | JGI IMG/M metagenome (GOLD analysis project Ga0209491, IMG submission 187213) | Freshwater microbial communities from Lake Bonney liftoff mats and glacier meltwater in Antarctica - BON-02 (SPAdes) (version 2) | ecosystem: Environmental > Aquatic > Freshwater > Ice > Glacier...
TTGGGGTTGGGGAAACACGGTGTGATCGTATCCCGGAGTAGGCTTCACTGCGTTGCAAGGAGCGCTGACTTCAGTCGGCGAGTGGCTGGGAACACGCCGACTGAAGTCAGCGCTCCATTGCCGTAGTCGGCTTCCAAGTGCGCACGCCCGGCTTGGTCCTTACCGACCTCGGCACCGAATTCGGCCTACTCTCCAAACCGGGTGCCCTCGGCGAAGTGCATGTCTTCAGTGGAAAGGTCGAGATACTGAATAGCAAGGGATTGAAAAAACAGGAAGTCCTTGAGGCAGGTCAAGCGCGGAAGGCCGGACCGGCCGGGCGCTGAAACAGCATTCCGGTACGCCGCGATCATTTCCTAACAGAACTCCCCAGCAGCATAAACGCACCGATTACCCTCAATGATTCAGCAACGTTCACGGCTTCCCCGGAAAACGAGATGATTGGGAAAAGCGACTACACCTTCACTCCCAGTGCTGCGTTGTCCGGTTTTGATCCGGGAAAATCCGACAAACTAGTCGCCACGTTTTCACATGAAAATTCGTCGATTTCCGAGGTGACATACGGCGGGGTTAGGATGGCACTTGCCCTTAGTTCCAAGAAAACCAACCGTCTGCGAACCGCGATCTATTACCTTGATTCCCCGGGGAAAGCTGGGGATCTGGTCGTTAGCTTTCATGGCCGCGGCAGGCCCAACGGCGTCGGAGGCTCCCTTCTCGCGCTCTCGAATACTGCAGCGGGTGCTCCTGCGGTCACCGCCGAGGCAGAAACACGCTCCACACGGCTGACCACCCCGATAGAGAATACTTTTCTGGTGGCGACACATATCTCGAATGACCACCGGAAAACGGCGGGAGACACCGCGCAGTCTCCGCTGGAATCCCTGTTCAGCGGGCCGGTCGGCTCCGCTGCCGGAGGATCGGGCTATATGCGTGTGGCATCCCGCAGCTCGGTGGTGCCGACCTTTTCAACTGGCAGTGCAGAGCAAGTTATAGCCGCTGCGGTCTTTGCTCCGCATCATTGAAGCCCGGCGAAAAACTCACATCTGCGAAGAACTTAGCTTTGGACTAAGGCCTGATCAAAGTCCTTCCATACCGGCTCGATCTGCTGCGCCCTGAGCATATCCGCGACTTCGCGAGGACTTCGGGTGTCGTGAATCTGGAATTGTTCAGTCGCTTTTTCCTTGCCTGATTTCTCGGAAATTTCGACCCTCCGGCCTTTGACGGTGAGATGGAGATCGTCGGAGCCGGCTCCAGTGTAGCCGCCGGGTTCGGTGCGCGCCCCGGCAGACATGTGGGTGATGCCCAGTGAGGCCATCGCATCGCGCAGCGGAGCAGGCTCGCGGGTGGAAAGAACGATGGCTACCTGCGGAAAAATAATACGGAACGCAGTGACAAGTCGAAGTAGCGCTGCATCAGGGAGGAATCGATCAGGATCCGCCTCATACTGGTAGTTCCCAGCGTAGGGCCGCATGCGCGGGAAGGCCACGGAGAACTGCGCTTTCCAGCAATGTTTGTAGAGATATTCGAGGTGGGCGGCGAGTGAGATCGCCTCGTGCCTCCAATCCGCCAATCCGAACAAAGCACCAATCCCGATACGCCGAAATCCTCCCGCATAGGCGCGCTCCGGGCAATTCAACCGCCAATCGAAATTTTTCTTCGGCCCCGCCGTGTGCAGCTTCTGGTAGGTCTCGCGGTGATAGGTTTCCTGATAAACGATCAGTCCTTCCGCACCGTGTCCGACAATTTCCGCATATTGATCATCTTCCATCGGCCCAACCTCAAGCGCGAGCGTCGGGAACAATGGAATCAGAGCATCGAGACATTTCTGAAGATAGCCTTCGGAAACAAATTTGGGATGCTCCCCGGCGACAAGCAGGAGATTGCGAAACCCTTGGGCGTGAAGATACTTCGCCTCGGTGACGACCTGATCCACGGTGAGAGTCGTGCGGAGAATCGCCGCATCTCGGGAGAAGCCACAGTAGGAGCAGTTATTGACGCATTCATTGGAGACGTAGAGCGGAGCAAACAACCGCATGGTTTTGCCGAAATGCTGACGAGTCGTCTGTTGGCTTTTTTGCGCGAGTTTCTCCAACGAAACACTCTCATCGAGCAGGCCGATGAACCGCCGCATCAATGGCGTAGGATTCGTAAGAAGATCGGGATAAACAGCAGAAAATGGCATGCCGGAAGTTGGAACATCCTACAGCAAACGTCCAACACGGATCTCAATACTCCGCTATTGCGAAAACCCAGACCACCATGAATCATCCGCACGTGGCGATTTTTCTGGCGATTGAGAGTTCCTGTGACGAGACGGCGGTGGCGATCCTGCGCGGGGAACCGGGCGAGGCAGCGGAAGTCTTGGCGAGCGAAGTCGCCTCGCAGATCGAGGAGCACAGGGAGCATGGCGGCGTGGTCCCGGAGGTCGCGTCCCGAAGTCATTCGCTGGCTCTGAACGCGCTGGTCGAAAAGGCCTTGGAAAACGCAGGGATCGGTATGGGCAATATCGATGTCTTCGGAGCAACGATGGGACCTGGGCTGGCGTCGTCACTCCTGGTCGGCAGCACCGCCGCAAAGGCGATGTCTTGCGTTTCCGGGAAACCCTTCGTCGGTATCAACCACCTAGAAGGCCACCTACTCTCGCCCTTCATGAATCGCACCGAGGTTCCCCGCCACGTCGGTCTAATCGTTTCCGGAGGGCACACCCTGCTGATGGAGGTCGAATCGGCCGGGAAATACAAAAAACTCGGCGGCACACGCGACGATGCTGCTGGAGAAGCTTTCGACAAGGTCGGCAAAATGCTCGGACTCCCCTACCCCGGCGGGCCGGAAATCGAAAAGATCGCCAGCTCGGGCAACCCTACGGCTTACGATTTCCCGCGCTCAATGATGCAGGGTGGTGAGCTGGATTTTTCCTTCTCCGGTTTGAAGACGGCGGTGCTCTATACGCTCCAGAAAGAGCCCAAGGCCAAGTCAGCAGACATCGCCGCGTCGTTTCAGGTAGCCGTTGTCGAGGTGCTGGTGGAGAAGACCATGCGCGCCGCGAAAGCCGCAGGGGTTAACCTGATCGGGCTTTCCGGCGGCGTGAGCCTCAACCGCGTGGTGCGCGAGGCTTTCACAAAACGTTGCTCTAAAGAAGGCTTTGAACTGGCGATTGCCGAGGGCTCACTCTGCACCGACAACGCCGCAATGATCGCTTTCGCTGGCCTGCTCCGGTTCTTCGCCGGAAAAGTCGATCCACTCGATGGCGATATCGGCCCCAATCTCCGACTCTGAGCAGATCAACCATTTCTGACTCGTAAAACGCACTCCACACAGACAAATTCACCTCAATGAAATACCGCGCTCTGATTTTCGACTTCGACGGAACCATCGCCGACACCCTCGGGGAGACGCGGAACATATTTAACCAGCTCGCACCCGACTACGGGATTCGCCAGATCGAGAAACATGAGATGGAAAGTCTACGCCACTTTTCCCTGAAACAGATCCTCAAGGAACTCGATATTCCCAAGCGTCGCGTCCCCTCGATCATTGCCCGTGGGACCGGAATGATGCGCCAGAATATCGACCGCTTGCAGCTGATCGACGGGATGAAGGATGCTCTCACCGAACTTCGGAATCACACCGATAATTTTGGAATCCTGACCTCGAACGCCACCGCAAATGTCGATGTTTTCCTCCGCAACCACGGCATCCGGGGCTTGTTCGATTTCGTTTCCTCCACTTCTAAGCTCACCGGAAAGGCCCGCCACCTGCGGGCGATACGCAAGACCTTTTCCCTGAAACACACAGAAATGGTTTACATCGGCGATGAACTGCGGGACATGAACGCGGCACAGAAGGCCCAGATTCCGCACGCCGCAGTGACTTGGGGCTTCAACTCCCGCGAATCCTTGGCGAAATCCAATCCGACATTTCTTTTCGACAAGCCAAACGAGTTTTCCCAGCTCCAGGACTGAGTCAGTGGACATTGACATAGGGCCTCTCGATTCGACAGGGTTTCCGCATGGCAGAAGAGCAGCAGGTCGATGAGGTCAAAGTAGTGGACACGATTGAGGAAACCCAATCCAAAACAATGGAATCTAAACCCGAAGCGGGCGAGGATACCCCGTCAGAAAAAAGCGGCCTGAGCGGATTGACCAATCCCGTCGTCTTTCTGCTGTTCATGATCTTTGCGATGATCCTTGTCATCGCCGTGATCTCCGTGCGAAGCGGTCGAGATTCTTCCCCAAGCGACTCATCCGATTCCAGCGATCCCACTATCGCGGTGCTCAAGGCAGATCTGGAAGCCCGCCGCATGGAACTCAACCGGCAGCGCCTCGCATTGAACCTTCCTCCCATCGAAGGAAGCTCCGAACCTGTCGATGATATCGCCGACCGACTGAAACGCGACGCCGAAACCCTCGTCGGCTTGGCTGAAAGCTTCCGGTTGATGCTGGCTGAGAAAGACTCTGAAGTCTCCTCGCGCAATAGTGAAATCCTGCGCCTTGAGAAGCTTCGCCAAGACGTCAGTTTGGAAAACAGCCGCCTCCAGTCCGAACTGAATCGCGCCTTGAGCGATGGCTCCGAAGCCGCGCGTTTGAGATCCACTCTCTCCAGTATTCAGGCAGAGCGCGATGCACTTTCCCTTGAACTCTCCGAAGCAAAAACGCAACTCGCGGAACTGACCAATGCCGTCAGCGGCGCAGATTTCGCCGACTTGAGCCGCCGTTTCGATGAAACCCAGCGCGAACGCAATTTTTACCAAGACCGGGTCAAGGAACTTGAATCCGAACTCGAAAAATAATCATTTCCGATAAATTCTAAAACCAACCCCTCCCGGCAGAAGCCCAACTTTCGAAGGCTCAGGGCTCAGGGATGTCTCCGATATTCTCTGGTCCGGCGCTCCCACCTCCTTCGACATGCTCAGGTAGATTTCGAAATCAATCCAGCTGTAGAAATACGTCGCCGCGACAGCCAGCGCGATCACCCAGATCCCGAAGATAGCCTCCACTTCGCCAAGGAAATGACAGAGCATGGCGCGAAAAAGTAGGATCGCGGATTTCATCATGGGCCTGAAAAAAAGAAGCGGCCCAATAATTTCACCCCCTCCTTTCCGCAAAGCGAAGTTATCCGACCGATACTTCCTCACCCTTTCACGGTTTCGGTTGGCAAGCCCCCCCACTTCAGTCTATTGCTCGGTCCCCTGCGAAACCACACATGAACCGCGACATCACACTTATCAAAGCCGGCACCGGTGTCCTAACCCGCGTGGCAGATGGCACCATCGACCGCGCCGCGCTGGTTCATCTTGTCGCAGCGATTTCAGATCTCGTGAACGCCGGCCACCGCTGCATGTTCGTCTCCTCGGGCGCTGTCGGCTCCGGCGTTTCCGCGCTCGGCCTCAAAGAATACCCAACAGATATCGCAACCCGACAAGCCTGTGCCGCAGTCGGCCAGGCACGCCTGATGCGCAGCTACGCCTCACTCTTCGGAAACTTCGATATCTCCGTCGCCCAGATCCTTCTCACCACAGGCGACATCAACACCCCGAAGCGTGCTGGCTACATCTTCGACACCCTCACGCGCCTTCTTCAAGAGCCACTGATCCTCCCTATCATCAACGAAAACGATACGGTCGCCATCCGCGAGTTGAGTTTCGGTGACAATGATATGCTCAGCGTCCGCGTTGCCAAACTCATCGGAGCGAAGCGAGTGATCCTACTCACCAGCGTCGACGGGCTGTTGGATCACGAAACCAACAAACTCATCTGCGAAGTTCAAAATATCGACGAAGTCTTTCACCATGTCCGCAACGACAAAGGGAAATTCTCCATGGGCGGCATGGCCTCGAAACTCGAGGCAGTGAAATTCGCCGTCGATGCGGGCATGGAAGTCCACATCGCCAATGGTAGATTCCCACGCCGCATCGTCGACATCGTCGAAGGCAAAGGCGTCTCCACAAAATTCCTACCAAAACCCTGATTCCTATTATGACAGATTCCATCACCCAGAAAATCCACACCATGGGCGCGCAGGCTCGTGCCGCCGCTTACAAGCTTTCCCAGCTCACCACCGAAAAGAAAAACACCATCCTCGGTGCGATGGCCCAAGGACTCCGCGATCACTCCGCAGAAATCCTTTCCGAGAACACCAAGGACGTCACCGCAGGTGAAGAGAAAGGCCTGTCCAATGCCATGCTTGACCGTCTACGCCTCGACGACGCACGCCTCGAAGCCATCGCGGCTGCACTCGATCACGTCGCCACTCTCCCCGACCCAGTCGGGCAGGTGCTCGACGACTGGACTCCACCGAGCGGCGTCCGCATCGAGCAAATTCGCGTCCCCATAGGCACCATTGGAATCATCTACGAAAGCCGCCCCAACGTCACTGCCGACGCCGCCGCTCTCTGCTTCAAAACCGGCAACGCCACCATTCTTCGCGGTGGCAGCGAGGCGATCCACTCGAACCGCGCCATTGCTTCCGCACTAGCCGCAGGTGGAGAAAAAGCAGGCCTCCCCGAGCACGCGATCCAGCTCGTGCCCTTCACCGATCGCGAAAGCGTCGCGGCCATGGCTGGCATGGACCAATGGCTTGACCTCATCATCCCGCGCGGCGGCAAAGGCCTCATCGAAACCGTCGTCTCCCTTGCCCGTATGCCAGTCATCAAGCACTACGACGGCATCTGCCACGTCTATGTTTCCGAAAAAGCAGATCAGCAAATGGCCGTCGAGATCGCCGTAAATTCCAAGACCCAGAAGCCCGGCGTCTGCAACGCCCTCGAAACCCTGCTTATCCAGAAGTCCGTCGCTGCGGAATTCCTCCCGAAAGTCGCCGCCGCCATGCGCGCGAAAGAAGTCGAACTACGCGGCTGTGGGCAAAGCCTCGCCATCCTCCCAGACCTCATCCCCGCCACCGAGGACGATTGGTCCACCGAGTATCTGGAGAAAATTCTCGCTATCAAAATCGTCGATGACATCGGCGCGGCGATCTCCCACATCAACACCTACAGCTCCCACCACACCGATTGCATCGTCACCACCGACGAAACCGAAGCGGAGAAATTCCTCCACGCCATCGATTCTGCCTGCGTGATGCATAATTGCTCCACCCGCTTCGCTGACGGTGGCGAATTCGGCTTCGGCGCCGAGATCGGCATCTCCACCGACAAGCTCCACGCTCGCGGCCCAATGGGCCTCCGCGAACTCACCAGCTACCAATACCGCGTCAGAGGTAAAGGCCAGACAAGGGCGTGAGCATTATTTAGCCGCAGGCCATGGACTACTCAGAGCCTGCTGTAGCTTTTCGCTATGCAGCCTGCTGCGAGCGGGCTGCATTGGCACGCACCGGCACGATGAAGCCTCCGGTCGCTCCCCTCGCAGCAGCGCTGCATCGGGCGAAGGCGGCAGCAGGCTTCCGCAGTCCACGGGGCTTACGCCCGACTGAATATTTCCATTGTTTCCAAACCGCGTGGCAAGGAAACTGCATGGCACACCTCACATGAAACGCACCCCAGAACAAAAAAGCAGCCCTAAAGGAAGTTTCTCCATCCTGGATTTTTTCTCCATCGGGATCGGGCCGTCGTCGTCGCATACGGTCGGGCCGATGCGGGCCGCTGCCGGCTTCGCAAAAGGACTGGAGGGCAAGCCGGTCGCACGCGTCCACTGCAAACTCTACGGCTCACTCGCGGCAACTGGCAAAGGCCACGGCACCGACGGAGCGCTGATCCTCGGCTTCTGCGGGGAGTATCCGGAATCCGTAGATGTGGATGCCATGCCGAAGCTGTTAGACACGATTAGAGACTCTAAAATCCTACCCTTGCCCAGCGGGCGAAAGATCGAATTCATCGAATCCAGAGACCTTGATTTTGCCCGGATGAAGGCCCTGCCACGCCACCCCAATGGCATGCAGTTTACCGCATTCGACAAAGCAGGCGAAATCCTCGCTGAGGATGTGGTATATTCACTAGGCGGCGGCTTCATCATCAGTGAAAAGGATTGGGGCGAGAGCTCAGCGGGTGCCTTCGTGGATATCCCGTTTCCGTTCGAAAGCGCAAAAGACCTACTCGCACACTGCGAGAAAAATAAACTCTCCATCTCCGACCTGATTCTGGGCAACGAAGCATGCTACCGCCCAGAAGAGGAAACCCGCGCCCGCCTGGATGCGATCTGGGCCGCGATGCGCGGCTGCATCAAACGTGGTATTTCCTCCAGCGGAATCCTGCCCGGAGGATTGAAAGTTCCGCGCCGTGCCAAGGAGCTACACCGGCACCTGCTATGCGTGGAACAGGAATCATCCGGCGATCCGCTGGCGGTACTCGATTGGGTGAACCTCTTCGCCCTCGCCGTCAACGAAGAGAACGCCGCAGGCGGCAGAGTCGTCACCGCACCGACAAATGGCGCGGCGGGCATCATCCCAGCCGTCTTGGAATACGCAGTGCGTTTCCGCAAATCCCCACACCCCGATGGCATCCACCGTTTCCTCCTGACGGCGGGAGCCATCGCCACGCTCTACAAGAAAAACGCCTCGATTTCCGGAGCCGATGTCGGCTGCCAAGGCGAGGTCGGCGTCGCCTGCTCGATGGCAGCCGGCGCCCTTACAGAATTCCTAGGCGGTACGCCGCAACAAGTGGAATCCGCCGCTGAGATCGGGATGGAGCACAACCTCGGCCTGACCTGCGACCCCATCGGCGGTCTCGTGCAAATCCCCTGCATCGAGCGCAACGCCATGGGCAGCGTCAAGGCGATCAACGCCTCCCGCCTCGCCCTCAATAGCAAAGGCACCCATTTTGTCTCCCTCGACAAGGTCATCAAAACCATGAAAGAAACCGGCCGCGACATGAAAACGAAATACAAGGAAACCTCCCGCGGAGGACTCGCGGTGAATGTGGTGGAGTGCTGAGCTGATAGGCGGAGTGCGTGCCTTCCCTTTCCCTCCCTCGGCATCTCCAAACAAGCCGCCCACAAACTCGCCCACGCCGCCATCGCCTCGCTCCGTGAGAAACTCGAATCCATGGACTTCTCCGGCATGGAATACTGCGATGGCGGCTCGCTTGCGCCCATAAGGAGGGTGGACATTCCTGCCCGCCAAGCCAATGCGTTGCGAAAAAACCGCGCGAAGCTCCCAACCTTTCTCCCTTCATTGGCAATGGTGGACAGTAAGGTGAACCGTCCACCCGGCCCCAACGACATCATCCTCAACGAAAACCCCGTCCCCATCCGCGACCGCCTGCCAGGTCTGGCCAAGGAAATCGCCACCACCATCGACAATTCCCTCGTCCGCAACCCCAAAGACCGCTTCCCGGATGCCGGAAAATTGCTAACCTCGCTCTCGAAATAGTTTTATAAGATCAAGAATAACAATTCACTCGTCACTGAAATCCGTAAAAAGCGGGCTAAAATCCTCGCATCCCACCAAGGCGACTATCACGCCATGATGAACGCCATGAAACAAAACCAGTGGAACAGCGGCCATTAGGTCGTGAACCTCGCAGAGAAGGCACCCCGTTCCCGCCCTCCAGCGAAATCAAGGCGTCGCAAAACCGCAAAGCTCCCCGGCAAGTGACTCGCCCGCAAAGAAATGAGAATGAAAAACCCAGCCAAATCCAGCATTGAAGTCCGGGGAACGATGGTGAACGGAATATGGAGAAGGGGTCGGCGTGCCCAATGGGTATTGAAACCCCTTTCACTAGCCCAGCTCTTTCCTCATCCACTGCGAAGGGGTTTCAAACCCCTTCTCCATATTCACCCCGATCAATTCCTGCGCCGTTCCTTACCGATATCGCTTTTGAATTCGGTATGTGGATCAGCCCCGAGTTCAAAATTTACCTGGTCAGGGAATTTCGCCGCCTCAAGAACGATTGGGAAACTTCTTCATTTCAGTATTTCAGCTTTTCCCCAATTCCGGCCTCCGCCGTCTATGCCAGCGGGGCGGACCTGCTCAACGTCGCCCTCTTCAGCCAAACCGCCAAACAATGGCGCGATGCCAATCCCGCTGCCTCTTTTCTGATCACTGATCACTCGGCACTTCTTTTCCTCACCAACCTCGAAAGCCTGAACTCCGTGCTCATCCGCCAAGGCCTGCCACAACCAGAGAGCCTCGCCAAATCCACGGAATCATCGAAGCATCCATCCATGACAGCGAAACGGTTCTACGACTGGCAGACAGCAGGCGGCACGGACGATGTCATGCGCCTTGTCAACTGCCCTGAGCGGGCGGATATCGTTTGGTGCGCCATCGGTGGCGTGGCCGTCAACCATTGGGTGGAGGAGCCCATGGTCACCCAGGATGTGGATTTCGTCGTCGCCACGGACTCAATCCCGAAAGCCGTCGAACTCCTCGAAGCCGAGGGCTTCGCCTCCTCCACCTTCGAGTGTTCGGTGAATTTTAAGGGCAGCTCCAAGGTCAGCATGCAACTCAGCACCGAGGATTTCTACCGCGACTTCGCCGCCCGCTCCGTCCCTGCGGATGTGCATGGAATACTGCTCCGTGTCGCCTCCCTACACGATACCCTCGCCGGGAAAATCAAAGCCTGGAGCGCAGCCGAACGCAGGCAGAGCAAACGCATCAAACATCTCGGCGACATCTCGCGACTCGTCGAATCCCACCCCGAGCTTTGGGATGGGCTACCGCCAAAGCTGCAAACCCAGATCGAGAAGCCTGCATGAACCATCGTAATGTTGCAATGCAGCTCCTGACCCCTACGACAACGCCTTCCTCGTCGAAGTCCCCGAACTCCCCGGCTGCATGGCCGACGCCCAATAAGGAGAAGGGTGTTTCCACCTGTCCGCCGTAGCCTTGGCGTAGGAGGAACCCCTTCACAAAACCCAAGTCTTCCAATCCAAGCCCCGCTTCACAAAACCCAAGTCTTCCCAACCACCAGCCCCGACTCTAACCAACGCCCAAACCGTCATCGCCGAGTGGATAGCAACCGCCCGCCTACCCTTCGTAGCTTTAGCGAAGAAGGGCTCCCTCAACCGCCCCATCCCCGAGCCGAAAGGCAAGATCGCCTACGCATGAAATCACCACAAAGCTACTTCGGCATTGATGAGGAAAATGTTAATTTGCGGGGACCCCATTCACGATGATTCGCTTAAAACAGTGCCATTCGGAGCTGACCCCATTCACGATAAAACGTGATGAAAATCGGCTAAACTGTTACTCAACGGCGTGTTCTCAGGATGAATGCGAAAAACAGCCCTGCGATCATCATCAAGCTGGTGGCTGGTTCGGGGATCCCGGTGGTGGAGATGATCCAGTCTTGATACGGATCTACCACCACGCCTCCTCCCACATCCCCGAAAAGGCCGCCGTAGCCTTCGGTGAACGTGTTGATTCCGACCAACTCCCATCCCTCCGTTGTCTGGCGTAGCGCGGCACCGCCAGAATCACCCGGGCCGATGATACTTTCGACATCGTTGCCAAGACTCCCCCCCGGCAAGCCGGTGCTTGATGGGTCGTCGAAGTCGTATCGGAACACTTCAAATACTCCAGATCCCTCATCGTCGAGATGGAAGGTGTCGATGGTGTTCGAGCCGTATCTGCGATCCGTGAGACTCGCATTCGAGGTGTAGCCGTAATTGCCATAACCGGTTCGACCGAAACCGACCAGAGTGATCACATCGCCAATGCCTACACTGCCGCCAATCGTTGGGAATCCCATGCCGATCGGCAATGGATCTGCCAAGTGAAGCAAGGCTAGGTCGTCGTTGATCGAGGGGTTGCCGAATCCGGTGTAGGACGGGTTAGTGAATGCCTGTGACACTCCAAACGTGCCGTATCCCGGAAGGTGGAAGCTACCGGACCAGGAGAGGTCTACGAGTCCATCGTCATTGAGGTCGGCATTGTGGCCGGCGGTGAGAACCCACTCACGAGATAGCGCGACTCCTGAGCCGGTAAAGATAGACACTCCATCGGACACTTCTAGGGCGCCGACAAATGAGAACACGCCACCCGTATCCAGCCGCCCACTCGGGCTGTCAGCAGGAAGGCTAAATTCTCCTCCCGCTAAAATTGCTCGTCGTATCTGCGTTGCCATATTTGATTTCTTGATTTCCTATTGGTCGAACTCTTACTGGAAAGGAGGAGAAGTAAACCTTGAAGCTTTCGAGCGAAGTTGCCTACTCACATCATGGTTTTTATTTCTCCTTTGCCCTGTTTTATCAGGGACTGGACAGCGGCCGGGTCAGTTGAATGTCTTCCATTCACTTGAGCTGGGTGCGGGGCGAAACCCGATGTTGTTGTTCGTGTTCGTCGGGTTGTTCCTGTTGCGGTTCGCACAGCGCGTGTTGTTCGCGTTGTTGTTCCAACTGCCGCCGCGGTTCACGCGGTTCGAGCCCGTTTTCGGCTGCTGTCCAAATACTTCTCTTCGTTACCCCCCTCACCCATTCCATACCGTCGGCCTGCGCCACGTTTGCCAGCAAGCAGGATACCCGTGACTGCAACTCCAACGCATCCATTGCCCCGGCCAGATGCATTTTCTCCAATCGGTGCAGCTTGCGCTTGAATCTTACTTTAGTCGTCCTGCTCGCCTTTATACGCCCCGGACAAACACGCATACCCAAGAAATCCATGCCGTGAGTTGTGCGGTTCAGGTAAGGCTCCTCTTTATATTCTAATCCCAGATTTGCCAGTATTTCCCTGCCCGCTGCTCGGTGGGACTTGAGAGCTTCCTTATCATCAGACCATGACACGAAGTCATCCATATAACGCACGTATTTCACTTTCCACTCCTCCTGTGCCACCCGGTCTAGCGGAGCAAGGTAGAGATTGGCCAGATGCTGGCTCGTCAGACTACCTATGGGCAGCCCCCTTCCGGGCCGGGTTTCATGGCAACTTACAATCCTCTGAAACAGATCAATCACACGAGGATCCTTGATACGCTTTTCGATGGACTCCATCACTCCTGCATGGGGGATGCTATCAAAGTATTTCCTCACATCCGCCTTTAAAAACCATTGTCGCCTTCCGGCCTGCTTGCGCGCATGATGCAATGCTGCCAGCCTGCCCTTACCGACTCTACATGCATAGGTGTGATCAATGTAGCAGCGTTCAATCAGGGGCTCTACGATACCCATCAGTGCGTGATGGGCGACACGTTCCTCGAAGTGCGCGGCATGAATCACCCTGCGCTTGGGCTCGGCTATTTCAAAGCGATGAAAACGCCCGAATACAAAGGTTCCGCTTTCCATATCATCACGTAGTCTGAGCAGGTTATCGTTCAGGTCATGGCTGAAGTCTCTCACCCTGCCGCGTTCCCACTTGCCCCGTGCAGCACAGTGGAATGCCTCACGCAGGTTTTCCATCTCAAGCACCCGCTCCCAGAGATTCCCCGCCCGCTTCATGGCTTGATGACCCCCAGAATTCCTTCACTATATTTCTCCACGCGCGCGTCACCCACGCCTTCAATCTTTGCCAGCGCCGCCTTGCTGTCCACCTTACCGGTGACGATGGCGGCGAGCTGTTCATTGGTAAAGATGGCATAGGCGGGAATGCCTTCCTTCTCCGCCATCTCTTTGCGCTTGTCCCGCAGGGTGCTGAATACAACGAAGTCCTCTGGACTGAGTAGCTCCCGGTAGTCCACACGTGGTTTAGTATTTCCTCCAGATGGGGTATTTTTTGTCTTCACCCGGCCATCCAGGTACTCCACACAGAATGCCCAGCGTGGTTGACCTCCGTCCGTCACCAGATGTTTGTCCACACTGACGACACGATGACTGCGCAGGAACTTGTTCAGTTCCTCCGCTTCCTCCCCACCTCCGGCGGGTACCGTAAATACCTCATATTGCATTGCTAATTCACTATTCTAAATTCATAATTCACCATTCCTCCGCGCTCCGCCATGCCGCCGTCACTGGCTGGCGCTCGTCCCTCGCTTGCCCGTTCCGTCTGCATGACTCCGCTATTCTTGCCTTGCTGATTGAGCTCAAGTTACTGACCTGGGAGAGCGGGGCGAAACCCGATGTGGTGGAACGTGTTCGCCGGGGAGCTCCTGTTGCGGTCCGCACAGCGCGCGCTGAGCGCGCCGTTGCCCCAACTGCCGCCGCGGAGCACGCGGTTCGAGCCCGTAGCAGGCCCTGTAGGATCGCTGGTGTTGCCTGTCTCTCCATAATACCAACCCCCATACCAGTCACCGCACCACTCCCACACATTGCCTGCCATGTCATACAACCCATAGTCATTTTTGCCCGCTTCAAGACTCCCCACCGGACTTGTGTGGGGGAAACCGTCGTCATCCCAATCCGGGTGATAGGTGAAACTCGTGTAGCTGCTCTCATCGTAGGAATGGGCACTTCCATTGGCCCTGTAATTCGCCCGGCTATGGTCAATCTTATTTCCCCACGGAAACCTCTGATTTTCAACCCCGCCACGTGCCGCCTTCTCCCACTCCGCCTCCGTCGGCAGACGGTAGCCTTTCTTGCTGTAGTCACATGCCCAAGTGCTGCCGATTTCATAACACCGCGCCTTCCCTTCCATCTCGCTCAAGTAATTACAATACGCCACAGATCCATACCAACTCACCTCCTGCACCGGGTAGTTCTCCTTGCCCGCAGCCACCACAATCTGGCCACCGTTCCATGACAACTCGATATTGCCTCCATTCATATCTAGCAACTCCTGCGCTGCTCCAGTAGTGTTCTGCACCGTAGACGTACTAGCTGTAACCAATCCCTGTCCCAGTGCCCAGTTCATCACCTCTGCCATCTGCGCATTGGTCACCTCCGTCTTCTGTAGGGAAAACGCACTCACATATACCGTGCGCGTAGGGCGTTCATCACTACCCCCCTCAACAAAGGTATCCCCCATCACGAAGTTCCCGGCGGGGATGGGGGCAAAGCCGGATGGTGCGTTGCCTACTGGAGGAACGGCTTCAAGCACCACAGTTGCCGTCTCCGAAAGGACGGAGGTCCCGTTGTGGCTAACCACCACCTCGTAGTCCCCGGCCACTGCAGAGCCTACATTCCTACGCAAAAATTGAGCCGACGTATCATTGATCAAGCGGTGCCCGTCCTTATACCACTGGTAAGTCACTCCCGTGTTGTAGTTCGCCTGCACACTGAGCTGGAGCGAACCTCCAGCTTGTACGGAACGGCTGGCTGGCTGCACGAGAATCGCAATGGGATCTTCCTGCACAGATTCATCCAGGAACGACCATCGTTTTTCCCAGGTAAAGAGTTCCCATGGCTCGAACCTAGGAAGCAAGCTGTTATCCACCCCAATAATAGACATGCCCGCATAGAGATTTACATCAAAGCCCAAACCCAAATCTGCATTGGTGAGGCTGTCATCAATGACTGAAAGAGTTGCGTTAGCATCAATTTTTACTGCGGGATCCAAATTCACATAAAACCCTAGCGCATCCACCACCTTCACATCCAGTTCTGGAATAAGCTTAAAATAAGCCTCGACGGTACCTCCCAATAGGATCTCCGGTTCAATCAGCTCAAAATACTTGTCCTCCAAAGTAGGAAGCACCGTGAGCTTAGGCGAGCGGTCTTTCTCATAGTCAAAAGCAATCGAGGTCCGGTAGCCTCCTGTGGCTCCAGCGGAGATGGAGCCTGTCAATCCGGCACTCACCCCGGCCTTCACTTTGAGACGTGGTGAAAAAGTGACCCACGCCCCAGTAGCGCCAAGAGGAATCCGGAAATCAGTTCTCCACAATGGTGCGGCAGGCTCAAAGTCCACACCCACAGAAGCGGAAAGAAATTCATACCTCGTCTCCAGTGTTGTATCCACACGCAGGGACGGCTTTATTTGAAACCTCTTCAAGCCTTTGATTAAGCCGATCTCTGCGGAGAGAGCGAGAGTAGGCGTCACTTTTACAAAAGCCTGATCCAGGTGCAGAATCCCCTCCCAGTCTTCTCCGTCTGGTGCCTTGTCTTGAATAGGAAGCCCGAAACGAAATCCCGTGGTATTATCAGACTTGGTATAGGTGCCCATGATTTCCTTCCCACTCCAATTCACTTCAATGGGATGCAGCTCTAGGACGGCACTTGCTTTAATCGCCTTGAGAGCATGTGCACGGATGATGCGACCATCAGAATCCACTTCAAATGCCACGTCCCCATCGTTCAGGCGTAAAGAGCCCTCATTGATCACCTCCCAGAGCGGCACATCCACGGTGGTGAGAGTCAGGATTTTGCCACCCGTGTCATCATTGATCGCGGTAATTCTGCGGTTGAATATCTCATCGATGTGCGAGGGAGTCAGGTTCGTTATGTATTGATCCACGGCAAAGACAGGAGCCGAGGCGGTGTAGGCGAGGATCACTGTGGTTTCCGTCACGCTATCCAGTGCCCAGTCGGCCGCAGCATTCGCTCTGATAGGTCCACCACCGCCCAACCGATCAGCCAACATCCGTGTAGGGATCGCGGGAACTCTCTGCCCCGCCCGCTGTGCATCTGGAGAGCCAAAAACAAACAAGCCATCAGCAAGCACCGTTTCTTTCTCCAGCTCAAAGGTCCACGCGTAAGTTTCAGAATTCCCCAGAATGTCCGCAACGGTAAGGGATGCTGTGATGGCCGCACCATAGGCACCCATCGCCGTATCCGGCCCCAGATCAAAGGAGAGCAATCCATCTGCATAACCCAGCTCCGCATCTGCGGTGGTAAAAGTTCCAGTCGCTCCCACCGTCAGGGAAATCGACGCAGGGTCGACACCTGTGACATCGGCGAGAAGAATGGAAAGATCCGCCGCTGAATAGAAGCGCTTGATACCAAACTCGCCCTCATCGGGAAAGCGACTGACAATCGCTGGGGCATGCTCGTCCAGTGCCTCAACCTTAAAGAACCGATTGGGCGCACTTGTGGCAACCTCATGAAAAGCCGCTAATGAAACAGCCTCCGCAGGGTAACCACTGACAATGCTCCAGTCACTAAGATTGCTACTTTCCCACAAGCTGTACCGCACACCCGGGTTTGTGTTCCACACAAACTCCAGAGGAAAGGCCGAACCTTCGGGAGCTTTGAAGAGGGCGGCACGAAGACGCCCATCGTCTAGCGCAAGGCTCATCGTCCAGTCCGGCACATCTGTCAGGGTGTAGGTGAGAACGAGGCGGGGGGAGTTATCGGTGTTTTCTCTAGAGCTAATTGCAAGATACTGATCTGCGGATCCAAGGAAGATGCCCCGATCCTCAGTCACGCCTGAGACAATGTTCTGAAGGTAGGCGATGGTCGTTGCAGTGAAAGTAAGCGTGGCATCATTCTGAGAAGCCACCGTTAGAGCAATACTCTCCAGGCTCTGCACAGCGGGCTTCTCCTGCCAATTCACGCTGGCCTCCGCCCATCCGGCGGTAGGTTGGGAAATCTCCAGTGTGCGACCACTCCCAAAGTTCGCGCTACTCAGCTGAAGCTCGGCGGTATCAATTACGGCATTCGCGGGGATGCCGCTAAGGTCAAAACGTAAAAGAGATTCCCACGTCTGACCCAATGCCTTTCCGACAACAAGATTAGACGTGCCATAATTCCGAGTCGGCTCCGCTTCTGAAATCGCCGAGTCCATCACGGGAGTGAGGGTCACCTGCACCGGGTCAACGGCTGCCACTATCCCCAGAGAGACCAAGTAAAAGAGAGCGCAAAAAAAGGAAACAAACAGACGTGGAGTGCGGGCGAAAGAATTCATGATGGATGACAAGGTTAAGTATCTTGTAATCACATAAAAAAACTGATTAAAAAAGCAAGAGGAAAAATGGTATATTCTGCTTCCTTCTATAAATGGGGTCCTTTCGGATTGATATTTTTAACGGAAATGGGGTCCCCGCAATTTAACATTTCCTAAATCTGCCTGGGGTCAGTGCCTGGGGTCTGCCTGGGGTAAGTCCCCGCAACTTAACATTTCCCACAAGTTTTCTCCGGATTTTCTGGATTTTTCAGAAGTTGACGAGGTCACAGAGGAGCTGATTTGCAGGGGTGCGGAGGAGACGGGGGATCACGTGCGAGGTTCCGTTTGGAAAAGACTTTCCAGAATATTCTTGTCCAGTCATCCCCGACTTGCCAGGACGGGAGAATCTCGGGAGGCAGGATGCCAATAGTGTTCGGCATGTAGGATGCTCTTCCCGCTGGTTTCGCTCCAGGGCTTGTTTTAATTTATGAACACAAGCGCATCCGAGCCGTTCCTGGAGATTTGCGGTGTGATCAGGGGTCGCCGAAGGGCATGGGACAAAATGCCCCATGCTTCGCCCTGAGCGCTCTCACTGCGTCTTTTTCAGAGCGTTTCTCGGGAGGATCGCCGCCAGTTCAGCCTCGCTGATCCAGCCGGCCTGATGAAATTGCAAAGCTTCATAGAGCCTTTTACCTGGAAGTTTTCCCAATCTCCGGGATAGCAGAAGAGCCGCGATCATCGCGCTATACAACTGGATACCCACCCCGGCCTTCACATCCGCCGGGACGAGCGGTAGCTCTTCGACGACCTCCATGACGGAATCTTCCCTCAGCCTGATCAGGTAGCTGCAGACAGCCTCGCTGAGACGATTGAGAAACTGGTAATCCCTTACGTAGTAGCGGTCGCCTACGTAGAACTCGCCCGGCTTTATCATGAGTTCGAGGGCTTTGCGGGAGCAATACCAGGAGCGGGATCGGCTGCGGCTGTTGGTCAGGTTCCGCAAGGCATTCATCGAGCGCCTGCTGGCGGAGGGAGAGGAAGCGGCGGCGCAGGCAGCCGGGGACTTTCAGCGTGAGAAGGCGGAGAAGGATAGGGAATACGATTCGGCCGCTGCGGCGCTGGAGGGCAAGCGGGAGCTGGGCGAGGAGGAAACGGCGCGGCTGAAACAGCTTTGGAAGAAGCTGGTGCGGATGTTCCACCCGGATCTGTTCGGGCACGATCCCGAGAAGCGCAAGACCTACGAACTCCTCACCCAGTCGATCAACGATGCCCGTGACCGTGCGATATTGCGATGCTGGAACTCATCGCCAAAGATCCGCAGGCATTCATCCTCAAGCAGGGCTGGGCTTCCGTTTCGCTCGATGCGGCGCAAGGCCTGGCGGAGCTGCGTGCGCTCTACGAACATCTCCAGGCACGGATCCTTGAGATGATAGAGACGCTGGACGAGCTGCGGGCAAGTGCTGAGTTCGAGATTTTCCAATCCTCGGAAGCTGACGGATCGGTGATCGTGGAAATCGTTTCCGCACAGCGCAAGGAGCTGGAGCAGGAAATCGCCGGGCTGGCTGCGGAGGCGGAGCGGGTGGCGGAGGAAGCCCGGGAGCTGTCGGGCGAGCTGCCGTTTTGAAATAGCAGATGCACCAGGTGCCTTGACTTTACCCACAGTGAACACTATTTTCGTGCTACATGAAAAACGTGACAATAACCTTGGACGAGAATGTTGTCCGCTGGGCTAAGGTGTGGGCGGCTAGCCACGACACCAGTGTTTCCCGTATGCTGGGGGATGAATTGCGTAAGAAGATGCTCGCGGAGCAGCATTATGAGCGAGCCAAAAAGCGGTTTCTGAGCAAAAGCCTCACGCCGCTAAAATCCGCCGCCACCACTTACCCCGTCCGCGACAGCCTGTATGAGCGATAGCATTTTCGTGGATACAAACATCCTGCTTTATTCACGGGATGCCTCAGAACCTGAAAAGCAGATGATCGCCAGTGCAAGGCTTGCCGAGCTTTGGGAGACGCGGGACGGGCGGCTTTCCGTGCAGGTGCTCAACGAGTATTTTGTGAACGTGACCCGCAAGCTCAAGCCCGGGCTCTCCCCCGAGGAAGCTTGGGACGATATCGAGGCGCTGTCCGCATGGAATCCTTTGCCCATCGATATGACGATCCTCACCCGTTCCTTCGCGGTGCAGCGTCGCTACCAACTCTCATGGTGGGACTCGATGATCGTGGCCGCAGCGGAAGCCGCAGGCTGCACCCGCATCCTCAGCGAGGACTTGTCGCATGGTGTCAGCTACTTCGGCATCACTGTGGAAAACCCTTTTGTGGAATTGCTGGGATGAGATGAAAACCTAAACGGATGTGGCTTGTGCGATGGCCACATTCACCAGCCTCACTTCATCCAGCCATGCCATCATTTTTTCGCGAAACCTGGATTTCAGGATGCCAAAGCGGAACTCAGCTAGGGCAGGAACCGGGCTTCAACGCAGCCCCCCAAATGCCAAGCCACGAAAGAATTTCTTCCCTTGGAGTTTGAAATTTAACGTTTAAAGTTGCGCGCAAGTATGACTTTCCTTTCCCCGCTTCTCCTCTGCCTGGGGTCAGTCCCGAATGGCACTAACTTAAGGGCTTTTTGGGATGATTTTTTGATTGAACTACTATACATATAGTAGTTCAATCCCCCATGACCAACAGGACTCCGATGTTCAGCGGCTGGGCGAGAAAACTCTACGGGCGTCGGCCGGTCAGGCCGGGTGGATTGATGCGGCGGAAAGCTGCAAGTCTGTCCACTTTCTGCACACGGCGGACGGAGGAGCTTTTCGGCGATCTGGTGCCCACGCGCCAATAGTGTTCGGCATGTAGGATGCTCTTCCCGCTGGTTTCGCTCCAGGGCTTGGTTTAGTTTATGAACACAAGCGCATCCGAGCCGCTTCTGGAAATTTGCGGTGTGATCAGGGGTCGCCGAAGGGCATGGGACAAAATGCCCCATGCTTCGCCCTGAGCGCTCTCACTGCGTCTTTTTCAGAGCGTTTCTCGGGAGGATCGCCGCCAGTTCAGCCTCGCTGATCCAGCCGGCCTGATGAAATTGCAAAGCTTCATAGAGCCTTTTACCTGGAAGTTTTCCCAATCTCCGGGATAGCAGAAGAGCCGCGATCATCGCGCTATACAACTGGATACCCACCCCGGCCTTCACATCCGCCGGGACGAGCGGTAGCTCTTCGACGACCTCCATGACGGAATCTTCCCTCAGCCTGATCAGGTAGCTGCAGACAGCCTCGCTGAGACGATTGAGAACCTGGGAATCCCTTCCGTAGTAGCGGTCGCCTACGTAGAACTCGCCCGGCTTTATCATGAGTTCGAGGGCTTAGCGCTCGCAGACCTTTGCTCTTCTTGGAGAAGTCGCGCGGGTCCGCCCTTGGTGAAAGGTTGGCTCGCGGCGGATGGCGGGGCGTCGGCAAGCAGACTACGGAACTCACCGAGCAACTTCCAGCTCTGGATTTCCTCGACGGTCAGCTCTTTAGATTTCTTCTCGATGGGCACGACAAGGAAGATTCAATCAGAGTACGCCGAGCCGTACAAGTGACAGAATCGTCACATTACCGTGTTCCATCTATGGAGACCAGTGCACAGAGCATGCCGAACACTATTGGCATTGCGGTTGCTGGAAGCCGGATGGAGTGAGTTTGCTTTGAACAATGAAGCCGGAGCATTGAAGAAAAGGGACCCTCGAAAAGTGATCCTGGCGATTTTAATTAGGGAAAAACCTCAGTGGGCAACCTATGGATCGCAGAGCACTTGGCAATGGGGCATCCAACCTCGGTAAGCCGCCTTGTTTCCGCTGGCCAGAAGGACAAGAACAGCGTCCGGAAAAAGAACGAATTACTGCGAAAGCTTAATGCTGGTTAAAGGTCGAGCGACGGGGAACCTCAAAAAATATCAATCCAAAAGCACTGACCCCATTTTCTGACCTGCGGACTAAAATCCGCGTTACGGAGACCAGCTTGAGTTTCAGTTGGATGAAAAATCCAAGGGCTAAGACCTGGGAATAAGATCCCAGCAGTCCAGAGACGGCGGCGTTCTCACGCAAACACACCCCGCACCGCTTTCCCGACGCCGTCCTTGGTGGCGTAAAACGGGCGGGTTTCGATATCGAACTCGGTCTTGGGGCTGATTCCCATCGCGGTGAAAATTGTGGCGTGGAGATCCTCGATGCTGACAGGGTTGTCGAGCGCCATGCACGGGCGTTCGTCGGCGGTTGAGCCGTAGAGAAAACCTTTTTTCATCCCGCCACCGAACATGACGACGGATGATCCGCCGGTGAAGTGGCGATGGAGGCCGTAGTGTTTCATCTCCTTGAGCACATCCGTTTTAGCGCGCGATTGGTCCTTGGCGGTGGAACCGGGGACACCCTCGATCATCATGTCGCGGCTGAACTCGCTGGCGATGATCACCAGGGTGCGGTCAAGCATTCCACGTTCTTCGAGATCTTTGATCAGACGAGCGATGGGGCGGTCGATCTGCTTCTTCATCTTTTCTGCGGTGATGTGACCGTTCTCATGAGTGTCCCAATTAAGAAATGGCACGTATTCAGTGGTCACCTCTACGAAGCGAGCACCGCTTTCCACGAGTCGCCGGGCAAGCAGGCAGCCCTGCCCGAATTGCCCGGTATTATATTCATCGAAAACTTCTTTCTTCTCTTTAGAAAGATCGAAGGCTTCACGCTCCTTCGAGCCTAGCAAGCGGTGGGCATTATCCAGAGACCGGAGCATGGATTCCTGATGATGATCACTGAGTTCATGGGATTTTGGAGAGTTTTTCAGGAGTTCTTCTAGCGCTTTGTAGCGTTTCGCAAAACGGTCGGGCGACATGCTCCCCGGAGGTTTGACCGCTTGGGATGCAAGTTCGGGAAACGGCAGATTCATCGGGCCGAATTCGCTTCCGAAGAAACCACCAGTGGTAAAGGCTTTCAGCTCCTCGCTCTCCCCCACCCCTTCGAGGCGCTGACCAATATTGATAAAAGGCGGCATCACGTCGTTGCGTCCGCCTAGCACTTTCGCCATCCATGCGCCGATGTGCGGGGCGGCGACGGTCTGCGGCGGAACGTATCCAGTGTGCCAGTGATACTGGTGGCGGGAGTGCAGAATACTGCCGAGATCCTGCTGGTAGTGGGAGCGGATCAGGGTCGCGCGATCCATCACACTAGCAATGTTTTCGAGTCCTTTACAGATCTTGATATTATCGACGGCGGTGTCGATCGCGGGGAAGGTACTGATAATTTTCTCGACCGGAGTGCCGACCTCGTAGGGTAGGTAAGCCTTGGGATCGAAGGTTTCCGGCGCGGCCATTCCGCCAGCCATCCAGAGCAGGATACAGGAATCCGCTGTGGCTTCCGGTTGTTTCAGTCCTTTGTCAGCGGACATCGCCCTAGGCGCACCGCCGAGCATCGTCGCAGCCGCAGATCCGCTGAGCGCGCGCAGGAAGCGGCGGCGCGTTTGATTGGGAAGGGCTTCGTCGTACCAGGATTCGTGATTCATGGGATTAATTGATATAGATGAACTCAGGGAGCATGAAGACCGACCAAAGAAAATCCTCGATCTGTTCTGTAGCGGGCGATTTACCGAGAATGTCCAGCGCGACCCTCATTTCCGTGGTGGTGGGTTCGCGGGAAATAGAAGCTCGGAATACCTGCCGTGCAAGTATCTCCGGGTCTTTGATGCTGCCTAGCTTCTTAGCCCCAGCGTGCATCAGTCCGGCAAGCTCTGGCCCGTTGGCTAGATTGATCGCTTCTAATGTGGTGAGCATATCAGGACGGGAGGTAACAACCTGCTCCCGATTCGGGCGGCCTAGTGCGGCTTGCAGAGCGTCGCGTTTACCAAAGGCCGTGCGAATCGGCCGGTCGTCCCATTTTTCCAGGCCGTGAGCTTTCATGACCGCATGGAGCTGACCGCCTGAAGCGCCTTTGTCCTTGAATGCGTCCGAATCAGCTGCCGGCCAAACACCGACAACAACACGGACGGAATCGAGAAACTGCTCGGCAGTCATGCGCTTACGGATCGGGCCGCGGAAAACGAATGTTCCACCCTCATCCTCCCGCACCACGGCTTCCGACTGATAGATCTTAGAGGTCGCGATGAGGCGAAGCACCTCTTTGAGATCGTAGTCCGCGCCGGCCAGATGATTCGCTAGTAGATCTAGCAGATCCTCGTTCCACGGCTCCGTATTCATAGCATCGACGGGATGGACGATCCCGCGCCCCATCAGCTGTGCCCATAGGCGGTTGACGATGGTGCGTTGGGTTCTTCCGTTTTCCGGATGGGTAATGAGGCTGGCAAGCTGCTCGAGGCGTTGTTTACGAGGCTTCGAAGGATCGATCTTTCCAAGCTCGGGGAACAACCATGCGGCTTCCGCCATTTCTCCTGTGGGCTTGTCGCAGCGGGTCAGTTCCAGCGGCTTTTCCGAGTAGATCGCCGCAAGCCCGTATGCTTCTTTTAGCGTCCAGCGGTCGACAAAGCTGTCGTGGCAGGAGGCACACTTCATGTTGATACCAAGAAACACCTGGGAGACGTTCTGTGAAAACTGGATTGCCGTGGTTTGGCTGGCGTTGACCTCGCCGCGCCACTCAATGCCCTCAATGAACCCCCTGGAATCCTCACCCGGAGCAACAAGCTCACGGACGAATTCGTCGAAAGGTTTATTTTTTAACAGTGCAGGATAAAGCCATGAAGTGATCTGTTTACGCCCTCCGGTGATAAAGCCGGTGCCCGCATATTCATTTCGCAGCAGATCATTCCAAAAAGTCATCCAATGCTCGGCGTATGCCCGGTCATCAGCGAGGAGCAGTTCGACTAGAGCTGCGCGATCAAGCGGCTCGCCCTTCAAAAGCTGCGCAACCATCTCGGCCGATGGAGGGAGTCCGGTCAAATCCTCAGAAACACGGCGGAGAAAGGTCGCGTCATCCGCCTTTCCTAGAAACTTGATATCGTTGTCTTTGAAATGCGCAGCGACAATCAGGTCGATCGGATTTGCACTTTTTGGCCCGGGCGGAAGGCTCACCTTGCGGGGCTTGAGCTGTGGCTCGTAGCGATCTTTGGCAAATGTGAAACCCTCAGTCCACACAAGGCCTTCGGCGATCCAACGCTTGAGCACATCGATTTCCGCCTTGTTCAGTGCTTCCTTCTTTTTATCCGGAGGAGGCATCCTGAAATCGGGATCAGGATCGGTGAGCACCTCAATCATCAGAGAATCGTCCGGCTCGCCAACCTCAAGCACATCAGCATCCAGAATCAGGGCGCGTGTGTTCATCGAGAGCCCGCCTTTGGATTCTTCTCCGCCGTGGCACTCGATGCAGTTCTTTTCAAGAATCGGCACAACCTCATGGGCGAAATCAACGGCAGCTCCCAACGGGATCAGGAAGCCCAGCAAGGCAAGAGATGTTTGTGCTACAGCTCGCATGTTTGAAATAATTGAAGGGCCTGAGAAATTTGCGTTACGCCGTTTTCGAAAGAAAATCGTCCGAACCTCCTCATGGATGATTTACTTAGGAATCGGCAAACTTCTTTCACTTTAAATCTCATCGGAAACCAATAAAGGAAATTGTCAATTCACTGAAAAATTTTAAGAAAACCGTTTTGCTAGAATTTCCCTCCTGAAACCAAAAATGCGTTCCAGTTTAGGTCGCACGAAAATCCCGTGACCAATCTCTCCGAAAGGCCAAAAAGGGAGTGCGTAGTGCACAAGGTCCTTCATGAGGACGCCGCCGTCTTTCTCCTCGAAGGTGTGCAGGTGATGCCAGAACTTGTAGGGACCGAAACGCTGCTCATCGATGAAGGCTTCCCTCTCCTTCACACATTTAATTTCGGTGACCCAAGGCACCCAGATCGCGGGGGCGACCATGACTTTGTATTCGATAATTTGGCCTTCATACATCTTCTCGCCCGGCTGATAGACAATCTTGAACCCAAGGTCGTCGGGCGTGATTTCATCAAGGTTTGAGGGAGTGGAAAAGAAATCCCACGCATCAGCCAAGGTGATGGGGAAAAACTGTTCCTGAGAGAGGGTGTGAATCATTGGAAGAACTTGGCGTGATCCTCCGTCTTCGCAAGCAATGGATATCAGTCACAACTTTTTTACAGCAATAGAAACCCGGTGCTCCCTGCAATCGCGGCTGTTAGTGGCCGATAGGATGTGAGGCCCCTCCACAAGCTGAACTTTACTGCCTTCGATTTTCAAGGTTTTACAACTCCAGCTCACGAACTCGGGCAAATTGGTCAGAAGATCGAGCTCTGACTGATCGCCGGGGATCTCCTGATCGAGGAGGATCGTGGTTCAGTTGCGCGGACGATTGACCTCCAACGGAACGGTGGTTTTGGCAGCAGGATCGAGAGCGAGCTTATTTCTGCGGAGATTCTGCTCACTTTCGAACCAAGCCCGGTATACCGGCGGAAGGAGAGCCCGGCCGTTCTCATCGTAGTCGGATGGAATCGCAGAGGGGATCGTTTTCCCAGCTGACAACCACTCGGAAACGACAAATTTCGGATCGAAATCTTTGGTAACTTTTTTACTGGTCCGGGTGTCGATGGTGACGCGGCGGATACCTTCGGCTTTGGGAAACCAGGTGGCCGGTTTGGACTTGTGGGTGCGCTCTAGGGTCCGGTGAAAAATCGGCCCAGCACCTGATACACCGGAGATTCCTTTCATCGGCTTGTTCTCATAATTTCCTGCCCAAACACCGATCGTGTATTCAGGAGTGAAGCCGACACACCAGTTGTCACGGAAGTCCGAGGAGGTTCCGGTTTTACCGCACTCCTGAACGGCAGGTCCAGCGAACCACCGGTGGAGAAAACAAGAGCAATAGCGCTTTTATCAGAAAGGACGTCCGCAATAAGCCAGAAGTGCACAGGATCGATAAGCGGAACTGGTAAAGCGGTTTCCTCATCTATAGACAGGCGAGTTGACAGGAAATCTCACTGGTTCGCGATAGTGGAATAAGCGTTGGTGAGTTCCAGCAGGCGGACCGGCACGTTGCCAAGCGTCAGACCGAGACCGTAACTGGCAGGTGGATCAATGAGACTAGAGATCTCGAGCTCGCCGAGAAAGGTGTAAAGCTGTTACGGACCACGCAGCGAATCGAGCTTGCGGAGGGCGGGCACGTTTAGCGAACAAGCAAGAGCAGTGCGGATCGTGACCGGACCGTGGTATTTCCAATCGTAGTTTTCCGGTAACTGGAGACTTTGCTCGGTGCGAAGCGGAGTCGGAATATCGGCAATGACAGATGCTCGAAGTTTCCCAAGATCACGGAACGAAAGCAGGTAGGTGAAAGGCTTGAGAGCGGAGCCGGGCGAGCGCGGACTGAGCGCACCGTGAATTTGTCCGTCGCGCGGATCTTCCAATCTGCCGAGGACACCATCGCGAGAATATCGCCTGCGGCATTATCGATGACGCCAACAGCGGCGTAACGGAGGTTTAAGAATTTCAACTTCGCTGTTTCCTCGCGAACAATCGTTTCGGTATCCTTCTGAAGGGCGAGATCGAGCGTGGCTCGGACTCGGAGATTCCCGCCGGGGATACGGTTCAGCCAAGGGACCGCTTTCCGTTCGCGCAATGGCCGAATTTTTAGCGGCTCGGCACGGGCCAGCTCGATAGCCGTTTCGCAGTATTCCCCCCGTGGCAGCAGGTCGATCAAGCACCACCACTCGGCGGGCCAAGGCGTTTTTCGGATTCCGGATCGGGTTGAGCCGTGAGGGGGCCTGCGGCAGACCCGCGAGCAATGCACACTCCCCCAACGAAAGATCGGATAATGGTTTCTGAAAATAGAAACGGGACGCCTTTGTCTGGCTGATAGGTAGATTCCCGTGATCCGGCCGATTGAAGTATGCCTCCAAGATACGGCCCTTCTCCCATGACATTTCCAAGAGTCGTGCGGCCATGGCTTCGTAAAATTTTGCTTTCAGGTTCCGGGAAGTCGGCAGACTGGAGATCTTCGCGAGTTGCTGGGTGATTGTCGATGCCGCGGAGATCACTCGGCGGTTGCTGCCGAAATCGTAGCCCGCCCGTTCAGTGGCGAAGATATCGATGCCATGGTGGAGGTAAAAACGCTTATCCTCAGCTGCGAGCATACAATCGATCAATTGCTGCTGATTTGTGAGATTTTTACCGGCGCAGTTCGCGTGAAATCATCTGTTGTTAGTTATCCATCGCCTCGCCTTTCCGGTCGAACAGCAATGGCGATGCAACCGGCGTTTCACGAAGACCCGGTGGAAGATTGAAAAACCATGGCAGCAGAAAACATCCGAAGGCAGCGAGCACCAAAAACACCAGTAGCCACTTTGTCAGGCGCAGCCACCGCCGGAAAATCGGGTTTTTTGGAACTTCGTTTTTCACCAAGGAAAATCCTAGAATTGTCTTTGGAGATTTTTAGCCTTATTAGAAAGCCGAAGAATTACCTTGGAAGATCTCGCCGTTTGAATTCGTAATATCGCCACATGAAAATGAAATTCCTTATTCCTATCCTTGCCGCTTCCTTTGCATTCAATGTTCCTGCCTCTGGTGACGAAGACACTCCGATGGCCAAACAAATGGACATCATGAACGACGCCTACAAGGCGATGCGTCGTCTCGACGATCTCACGAAAGGCCCAGAACTTGCTCGCGAAGCCCAAGATGCCATGATCAAGGCAGTCGTAGAAGTTCCCACCCTAGTCCAAGACATGCCAGACGGCCCGGACAAGGCCAAGGCCTCCGCTCAATACCGTATGATGATGGGCAAACTGATCTCAACCCTCGCCGAACTCGAACTCGCCTTCCTCGATAGTGACAAGGCCAAGGTCGACGACATCATTGGCTTGCTGCGCGAGAGCAAAAAAGAAGGCCACGACAAGTTTATGGAAGACGACTGAGATTGATCAGCTATTGATTTTTAACCATTAACCAACAGGCTCTCGGGAGAAATCCTGCGGGCCTGTTGCGTCTTCGAGCGGTGCTGAAAATCTATATTAGGATCGAGTGAGCACCCGCTGTCTTCAGAACATGCAAATCCAAGTGGCCTGGTTGTTTCCGAAGGCGATATGGTGTTGTGGCAACCGGATCGAAAATCAGTTCCTTGATACCCGACTGAATTTCCTGACAGTGACTCCCATGAACCGTATGGACCTACACCTTGGGAAAGTTTCTGAAGAACTTCTCGAATCTCCCCGATCGAATCTGGCCACTCATCTTATCTGCGGACACAAGGAGAATAATCCGCAGGAAATTACAACCCCATTGGAACTAAATGATAATCTCAGCGTAAAAATTCTCCGAAAATCACCCGACATCTATTAGGCAATCCCAAACAATGAGAATTTGGGATTTAACACGTATTCCAAGCGTTATTCGGAGGAAACGCGAGAAGCTCCCGCTCAAATTTCCCCTGATCGAACGTGAGGAAAATCAGCTAAACTGTTACAGCGAATCTAAGGGAAATGTTGCAATGCAGCACCTGGTACCATTTCCACACCGTCCGAAGCAGGCGGCCGAGCCCGTAGGGTTCGCGCTCGGCTGACTGCTTCGGCGGATGTCCGGAAGATGCCTAAAATGGTATCTCCATGGTGCCATGAAAAAATCC
>Ga0209491_10002934_pt1 | contig 29152 bp, 39 predicted proteins | sample BON02_FD_187213 | JGI IMG/M metagenome (GOLD analysis project Ga0209491, IMG submission 187213) | Freshwater microbial communities from Lake Bonney liftoff mats and glacier meltwater in Antarctica - BON-02 (SPAdes) (version 2) | ecosystem: Environmental > Aquatic > Freshwater > Ice > Glacier...
TTGGCAACATATTAATAATCGAATTTACCCAAGTTGCAGACGAAGAGCTCCTGGTTTGCAATACTTCTGGAATCCCTATTCCTGGAGTATCAATCGTGAAGGCAAGACTTGCAGACTAGCGGTTCTAATTTTTCGGAGGCAAGGAGTCTACCACCCAATTCCCAAACTTACTGATCCGTTTAGAAAAATTATCCTGCCGAAATGATCAATTTCAAATCACTTTTTCAAATGAAGTTCCTCCGCTTGACCTTGACAAACTGTCGAGGCAATTCCAATTTTTTTCAAAGATGATGCAATCGTTCTGGCAGAAGTAAGATTTATAGTTAACTCATATACTTCATTTTCCTCACCAATGAAGCCGAAAGAATAATCGGAATTCTTCGTGATCCAGTCTGCAATTTCAAGCAAGTTCAGCCCCTTGATATCTACAGAATTATTGTTGTGAGCAATCAACTTTTCAATCCCTCGCTTGGAGTTGAACTCAGCCTGACTGAGCAATGATTGATTCTCAATCTTCATGCAATTGAACTCTATGGCTTTGGACCCGATTGCAAAATACGCTGGGTAAGTTTTAATCAAACTCTCCAACACATCATTCAGAAAGTCTGTATCGATTTCTTGTTCAGCGCTAATCAAATTCAAACTATATATCTTTTCTCCCCACTCCGATCTAATTAGCATTTCAGGCCAGACACTTTTGAAAATATTCTCCATAGAGCCACTTTCCTGAATCATTTTTGGGCCTATTGCGCTTCCCGTTGTCATTTTCCCATCAGCCATCGGCAACAGCTCAAAAGAATACGACTTATTTTGAATTACAAAATCGGTTGGAAATCCTTCGGCAAATGACGCCTGAATAAAACCAAAGCAAACAAGTAAAATGAGGATGAAGTGTTGTCTCATAGATCTAGAAATTTAAACTAATTTAACTCGTATAACTGAAAAACTAATACGAAGATTTGATTTTATTTATCCATTTTCATCTCCACCTAGGTATTTATTCCCAAAGACTGGAAACATTCGTAATAAAATCAAATTTGACACTAAGATTCAATCAAAAACTTTTTTCAGATCATCAATCAGAATATTTATCAAGCTAACATCATAGATCTTAATTCTAAAATCCTCAAATCTCTTCCTCCTCACCAAAGAGCGTCTTCAGTTCCACCGCATCGATACCTTTCTCCTCTTGAAGAAATCTCCCAAATGAAGCTGTATTTCCATGGGTGAGGTAGACTTTCTCAGCTTCTGTACCGATGATTGCTGATACCAAGCCTTCCCAGTCGGCATGATCTGAGAGTACAAAACCCCGATCTGCCGATCTTCTCCTTCGAGTTCCTCTGACAGCCATCCAACCCGAACAAATTCCTGTACGATAGGGTCCAAATCGTTTCATCCACGGCGTGCCCATAGCAGATGGCGGAGCGATGATCAAGGAACCTTGAAATGTGGATTTCGGTAATTCAGCAGTCACTCTCGGGACATCCCAAAGCTCAATTCCATTTTTGATTAGGGCCTGATTGGTGTTCCACACTGCTCCATGAACGAAGACTGAACCGATGCTTCGATCCAGATTCTGTAGAATTCGTTGTGCTTTTCCCAAGGAGTAGGCAAAAAGCACCGTGTTTCTACCTTCTTCAGCATTGGCCTTCCACCAAGAATTGATTTGCTGAAAGATTTCCACTTGACTTTCCCATTTGTAGATCGGCAAACCAAAAGTACATTCCGATACAAATTCATGGCATTTTATCGGTTCGAAAGGCGTTGATAATACATCGTTCTCTGTTTTATAATCTCCACTAACTACAGCGACTTTCCCTTTGTATTCGAGTCGAACCTGCGCCGAACCCGGAATATGACCAGCGGGATGCAGGGAGATTTTCACTCCGTTGATATTCTGCGGTTCTTCGTAAGCGACTGTCTGCAGGCTGATCTCAGCACCCAATCTCAGCTTCATCACCTCAGCCGAATGATGATGTGCTAGGTAATGCTTCATGCCCCAGCGCGAGTGATCCGAATGTGCATGGGTAATCACAGCCCGATCGACAGCCTTCCAGGGATCGATATAGATCCCCGCGGGCGGACAGAAAAGCCCTGAATCAGTAAGTTCTAAGAGTTGCAAATGATTTTTGGTTTATTTCAATTCATAAAAATAAAAAGTTTGAACGTCTCGTTCTACTTCGCCCGGTATGATTCCAACTTTCTCCGTGGAAAAAAGGAGGTCTCTTATAGATTCTAATCTGATATCCCATCTCCCTTGCCAGAGTTTTTCACCCTCCATAAAGACTTGGTAAGAATATTTATTTTTATACTTCTGAGTCAAAGCAATGAATTCATCACTGATCATTCCTTTTGGTAATGCATCAACATCTGCCTTGGGCGCAGCATCTTCAAGCATGGTAAGTAAATAGTCATTGGAAAAGACAAAATATTGATATTCGTTTGCCGCCAACGAATTGAAAAAACCAGACAAATCTTCTCCTTTTTTTGCTGGTTTGATTTGTTGGTAAGTTTCTCCCGGGTTCAAATCCCACTGGTTAATCAGTTCCAGTTCTGGAAATTTATAGATATAGATTTCTGGGGAATTGGGGAAAAGAAGATAAAGGAGCTCATTTTTTAAATGAACGATAGGGTCTAACTGATAATAAATACCTGGAGATTTCACCATCTGGCTGGATGCGGGAATAATTGATTGATTAATGATCTCCAAACTTTTAGCATCTCTAATATTTAAAAGTGGGTAAGAAGATAAAAGATCATCTACCGTTTGGTAAGACTCTGAATCTATCGGTTTGTAGGAAAAAGTGAAAATAAAATCCCCGAAAGTTTGAAATGATCTGCTACCCCCAACTCTTCTAGTTACTAACTGATAATCTGTGTTTTGATTCTCTTTGAGATTAAAATCAAGATCATATCGAAATATGGCTAGGTCAGTTTGAATCACGACCTCATCATTAGCTCCATAATTTGCATTTATAAAATGAGATCTACGGAAACTATTTTTTCCATCGGATACTAGATCTGCTATAGCTAGAATTTCCCCTCCAGAATTCACCCTCATAATTTCATTGGTAATCCAATCGTAAAATAGGAACTCTTTAGGATCGCTTTTGACATCAAGTGGGTAAAGTTCCGTCAAACGGTCAATAACCAAACTGTCCTTTAATACCAACTCTGGGATATATCGTTCCGCTGGAGTTTGTGCCTGCTCTTTTTCTCCACAGGAAATCATCAAAAAAAGGAATACACCGAAATTGAAAGATTTCCACATAAGCAAAGTTGCCTTTAATCGAACAGTCTTTAAAAATACGGAATTTCTAATGGTACTCAATTAAATCAACTCTGGTTGATGCGTTGGTTTGGGGTAGCTCAATCTTGCCAGTTTTTCGCCTGAATAATATTCATCTAAGCCTGACACTGAAACGGTACCCAATGCCTGAAGATCTAGCGATCCATCCGACCTAAGCCCCTTTTCATCTACAAAAATATGATCAATCTTCCCTATGACCAGCACGGTTTGATTGACTTTCAAGGTTTGCTTTTCTACTAAAGAGCAAGCCAACATAAGCGGACTACCTTTTACAAATGGGGCTTTGAAGCCCGAAATATATTCTTCTTGAAGACCGGTACCTTCAAATTCTGAACCCTGCCAATTTGCTGCTGCCCAATGGGCTTCTTTATAAAATTCAGACGTGACATGATTCATAGTAAAAAATCCTGTTTCTATAATATTTTCCAATGTATCACGCTTCACAGTATGTGGCCGAAAAAGTATACCCACCAACGGAGGAGATGCGCCAATATGAAAAACTTGCGAGAATGGTGCAAGATTAGTGATGCTTCTGGAATTGATAGTTCCAACAAGGTTGAGACTTTTATAACCTGAAAGGCAATTGATTAAATTTCTACGATAGTACGTATCCGCTGTCAGAATTGCTTCTTGGTCAAAATGTTTCATCATTTCCAAATAGCCTCTTCAATAGTATCACAATATTGGATATCGAGTTGACCTATAATATTATCTGGATATTGCAACAGAATCTGGACCTTTGCGATTTGAACCATTTTCTCAAACCATTTTTCTGCCGGAAGTATCTTTCTGTGCGTAGTCAATCCATAGGCCAGCATCTCTCTTTTCCAGTGAATAAAATACCACTCCATGGTAGGTTGATGAAATGCACGAAGGGACCTTTTATCAAAGATAAATTTTTTAAAATCACCTTGACGTACAAGATCTCCGATCCTGTAAAAGGCCTCTTTGAAATCTTCAATGGGTATATAATCTGCTAAGAGTTCACAGATTATGATTTTTTTTTGAGCATTGACTAGCACACGAGCATATTTCTCCTCAAATGCTAATTCAAAATCTCGGGTTTCGGAAGGGAATTGAGTTTCGTTCATGACAAGTGATTTTTATTAAAAAACAGATCTATTTTTAAGTGATTGTGCATTTATAACATCTGTTTTGATCTGGTCAAGTTTCCCTTCAAGATTAGTAGCATAGTCTATTGTTGTTCGAAGCATATCCTGTTGAGCTTGGATCTGTTCTTTAAGGCGACTGAGTTCTTTATTAAGTCCAACCAACTTCTGCTCATAATCTTTTTGAAGCCTTTCCTTCTCAAGTTGGGCTTTCCTCAATTCTTCTCTAAATAATAAGAATGATTCAGGTGGTGTCTTCATATTCACGGTTCTAACTTCTCGGGACAATACCCGTTGTGAGTACTATTTTTAATTGAAATTGTTTAGGGCGATTATTTAAGGGTTGACATACCACCATCTAAGTGAAGGACTTGCCCTGTCATCCAAGATGAGTTTTCTGATAGAAGAAAAATCGCTGAATTTGCAATATCCTCGGGAGTACCTACTCTTCCAAGAGGATGTCGCTTATCTGACGCTTCTTTTTTCTCGGGTGTGGAGAGAAGGCTTGAGGCCAGGGGTGTGTCAGTCAATGAAGGTGCAATTGCATTGACTCTTATTTTCGATGGAGCCCATTCAGCTGCCAATGATCTTGACAATCCTTCGATAGCACCTTTCGCAGCTGCGATACCAGAATGAAATCCCATACCAGTCTGCACCGCTACAGTACTAAATAAAACCACTGATGCTGCATTTGACTTTTTAAGACCTTTCATGCATGCCTGAAGTACGCGAACAGCACCTAAAAAATTTATATCCATCTCTTTCTGAAAATCAACTACAGATATTCTATGAAATGGTTTCAAATTGATAGTTCCCGGGCAATATACCAGCCCGTCAATAACCTCCGGCAACTCTGGCATACTTTCAAAATCGGCCGAAACATCGAGTAAATGAGTGCCTTCACCACTTTTAGAATACAAAAAAAGATTTGCTCCTGCTTCCGTCAAATGAGTTGAAAGTGCTTTTCCTATTCCGGAATTCCCTCCTATTATTACAATATTTTTATCTTTCATATCCTTCTCTTAAGCTTCTTTGAAGAGTTTTTGTTTGAATCAACATAAAAAAACCGGATTGTAGTCCGGTTTTTTTATGTTGGTTTAGTTTCTTAAAATGTTATTTCTTCAACTCGATGTATTTAAGAAATTCCATACGAGTTTGCTCATCATGTTGAAATTTACCAGAGTAGAAAGATGTAACTGTTGAACTGTTAGTGTCCTGAACACCACGGGAACTAACACACATATGGTAAGCATCCATTATTACAGCGACGTCTTCTGATCCCAATGCTTCTTTTAACTCGTTACCTATTTGCATTGTTAATCGCTCCTGAACCTGTGGTCGCTTCGAAAAGTACTGCACGATCCGGTTAATCTTTGAAAGACCAATTACATCCCCGTTTGAAATGTATGCTACGTGAGCTTTGCCATATATCGGCACAAAATGATGCTCGCAGTGAGAATGGAATGTAATGTCCTTCTCTACTAGCATTTCATTGTACTTATATTTGTTTTCGAAAAGCTTTGCGGCTGGTTTATTCTTTGGATTTAAACCACTGAAAACCTCTTTTACATACATCTTTGCTACTCGGCGGGGTGTACCTTTCAGACTATCATCTGTAAGATCTAATCCCATTATGTGCATGATCTCACGAAAATGTTTCTCAATCAATTCAATTTTTAAATCGTCATCCATCTCAAAAGCATCTTCCCGTAGAGGAGTTTCAAATGAGGTTCCAACATGCTCTTCTCCTAATTCTTCAATTGAGGAGTGAGAAATATCAATTCCCATTGTATTCAACAAAGTTTCTTTCTGTTTCATAAAGTCGAATCTTTAATTCGAATTTCCGATCAATTTTTTCCCTTAAAATATTCCAAATAACCACTGCAATATTCTCAGCGGATGGATTAAGTTCCTTAAATTCACTGGTATCCAAGTTTAAGTTTTTGTGGTCAAATTTATTTAGGACGTTTTCTTTAATAAGATCACCAAGTACTTTCATGTCGTAAACGTATCCAGTGTCTGGATCTATCTCACCTGCTAGTTCTACAATTAAGTCGTAATTGTGACCATGATAATTGAGGTTATTACACTTACCAAATATGTTATGGTTTTTCTCATCAGTCCAAGTTGGATTGTGTAAACGGTGCGCGGCATTGAAATGCTCTTTTCTGAATACGGATACTTTCATTTGTTGTTGAACCTTAAATTTTTTATTTTTGTTTAATTTTTCAATAAATTCATTAAACAGAATATTTAAACCATTGCTTTTCAACGAATTATTTTTTCGGGTCAAAAAACAAAATAATGTTCTGCTACTAAATATTGCTTAATTTTTTGAATCGGTTTATAAACCAAATTAGGCTCAGAATAGGTTCCCTTTTACCGTTTCATCATTGACTAATTTCGAGAAATTTGATTTTCGTTTCTCGATTTTTTCTTCCCTCCCAAAGGCTCATAATTTGTTATGATCGAACTAATTGTGCGATTAACCATTCCTTTCGTCATAATTCCATTTGTTTTTCCCGGATTTGTTCCAATAAATGAAAAAGTTACTTGTGTGATAAAAACTTGGAATTTTTAACCAATATTAAGTCAGTTGATGAAAACTTGGAGATAAATTACGTTGATCTACTTCCTGAGGAAGCTTAAGAATTAGCTTTAACAGGATGGCAAAGCTGAATCAAAAGCTTGAAAGTCCAATCCTTATTACTATTGATTTTAGATTCCCCGCCGATCAGAAGAGGCTTTGGATTATTGATGCCATTAAAGGAACCCTCTTACTAATTTCTGTCTTAACTAATGACAGAAACTGAGGAGATTTGATAGCAAGCAAATTTTCAAATCTTCATGAATCGTTTAAAAGTAGTATTGGTAGTTATCGCAGGCGCTTTAAATTTGGGGCAGATTTGTCCATCAAGTCTTTCGGAGACGAATTGAGTGCTTGAGTGGTCATTTTACCAATGGCTCCGTTGGTTTCCATTCCATTCTTTTACTGAAAATGGGCAAATCCTTTCATCAGAGTAGAGCCGTATTTATTTTCATCCAAAACGGGATATTTATTAAAATATCCCCAGAAAATAAACTGCTCTCATAGCTTCAGGATATCTGCGTTGCTATCCCCACTTTGATAATTTTATCGATTTTATTCGTTTCCAAACAAGTTTGCCCGTTTTGCTTCGCTCATCTAATGCCCTGAACACTTCTCTTCCGTTCTAGTAAATCAAGAAATCAGGGTGGAATTTTTCGAGCTGTTAGCAAATTTCTCCAGTCCGATATCCGTTTTCCAAGAGCAATTTATGATCCTATTTTTTTGGGTTTTAGTGTGATCTCCCAATCAGATTTCAAGACCGCATGATCCACTTTTCTACGCTCCAGATGAGCTACCAAGTGAAAAAAGGCATAGGTTAGAATCAGATTCGAATTCACCAAACTACCTGATTTGTTAGCGATTTTACTTTTTTTATTAGATTCGAAAGTTTGGAAAAAAAACTTCCATCGCCTGTAGATTGTACTCATCCGGATAGAGCTTATCAAACTTGGACTGTCTAATTTCAAATCGAGTTTCACAGGTCAATTCTTTCAAAAAACCATCCTTTGAACATATTTTCCCGAAGTTACGATCACCATAAGGTGTTTGAATATCCACAGTGTTAATCAATAAAATACCTCTGATTTCGATCTTTCTGCCTGGCTTATCTGATTCAAATCTAAATCTGATCAAATTATTAATCTCAGTTGCCGAAAGAAATTGAAAAGGAAAAAACACCCAAAACTACCAATAGGGTTTTCATGAAAATAAAATTATTGAACTTGAAAATCCTGATACTTTCTACCCAAAGTCCATGCTGCCTTGAGCATTTCCAAAAAGTCGCCCATGCGGTGAAGCGGAATCAAATTTGGCCCATCACTCAGTGCTTTGGACGGTTCAGGATGAGTTTCGATAAAAAAGCCATCAATTCCTGTTGCTGCCGCAGCTCTTGCCAAGATCGGCGCAAATTCTCGTTGACCTCCACTAGTGCCACCTTGTCCGCCGGGCTGCTGTACGGAGTGGGTAATGTCAAATACTACCGGAGCAAATTGCCTCATAATGGGTAGTCCGCGCATATCCACGACCAGATTATGATATCCCAAGGAAAACCCACGCTCAGTCAGGCAGACATTTTCGTTGCCTGTAGATCGGACTTTCGTTACTGCATATTGCATATCTTCCGGTGCCATGAATTGACCTCGTTTGATTTTGACAGCTTTGCCTGTATTACCGGCTGCCAAAAGCAAATCAGTCTGCCGACAAAGAAATGCAGGAATTTGAAGTACATCCACCACTTCAGCTACTTCGGCAGCTTGATAGCTTTCGTGAATGTCAGTCACCAAAGGCACATTCAAGGCTTTACCCACCCGCTGTAATACTTCCAGTGACTTGTCCATTCCTATACTTCGAAAAGAGTCTGAAGAAGTACGGTTTGCTTTGTCAAAGGAAGCTTTGAATACATAAGAAAAGCCGTGAAGATCGGCCCAAGCTTTTACCTTGGTACCTATTTCCATGCAAATATCAAAACTCTCCACCGCGCAGGGTCCTGAAAACAGCACGGGTTTTTCTGCTCCTAAAATCACATCGTCAGTGATCCTCATGATTTGGTTAGTTCTTATCATTTTCCTTTTGGGATAAATTTTCAATAATTGGCACCAGCATATGACCGACATGGAGAAGCAGATCTCCAACTTCTCGGAAAACCCCTTTTCCCCCTGCAAATCGAGAAATATAATGTGCAAATGGTTTCACGTATTCAATAGCATCGGCAGGACAGACTGCCAGACCCACTCTGGTAAGCACTGGTAAATCAATCAAATCATCACCGATATAGGCTACCTGATCCGGCTCCAATTCCAAAGTTTCCAGCACTTCGTTAAATTTTTTGCCTTTATTCTTAACTCCGTGGTAGTGGAAATCAAACTTCAGCTCCTCACAGCGATTTTGCACCACTCGCGAGTCTCGGCCTGTAATTGCTCCCACCATAAACTTATTTCTGCGAAGGTGGTGTACGATCAAGCCATCTTTGACATCGTATTTTTTATATTCCGTCTCCATATCATCATAGATGATTCCTCCATCGGTCATCACACCATCAATGTCTGTGATCAGCAATTTTATTTTCGAGGCTCGCTCCCAGATTTCAGCTGAAATGTGAGTGAAATAAGCAGATACTATTTTTTCTGTTTCCATTGGATTGAATATAAGTCCAGTCTTCTTTGTTCTAAGTTTCGCACACTTCCTGCCTTCCGCTGCTTAGTCAATAAATCCAAATCCACGTCGGCAACGATTATAGTCTCTTCATTTTCGGAAGCTTGAGCTACGATCGCATCATGTGGAAATGAAAAATCCGATGGCGAGAAAATCGCTGCCTGAGAATATTGGATATCCATATTCTCTACTTTCGGAAGGTTGCCTACAGAACCGGTGATCGCTACATAACACTCGTTTTCGATGGCTCGCGACCTTGCGCAGGTATTTACCCGAAGGAAGGCATTCTTAGTATCTGTCCAGAATGGCACAAATAAAATATCCATCTCCTGTTCTGCCAGAATTCGCCCCAGCTCGGGAAATTCCACATCATAGCAAATTAAAATCCCAATTCGTCCAGCATCGGTTTCAAACACATTGATTCCATTCCCGCCTTGCATCCCCCAGTAAGAGGCTTCATCGGGAGTGATATGCAATTTGTATTGTTTGTCCTGCGTTCCATCTCGACGGCAGAGGTAGCTGACATTTCGAAGCTTTTTACCATCGTAATCCGGCATGGATCCCGCAATTATGTTTACATTATAAGATACTGCCAAATCACTCATTCGGCTGACAATTTCATCTGTGTAGTCCGCCAAATTTCGAATAGCTTCTGAAGCGTCCATATCATTGAATTCAGCTAAAAGAGGAGCATTGAAAAACTCCGGAAGTAGACAAAAATCAGATTTATAACCTGATACTGTATCTACGAAAAATTCCACTTGCTGCATCAAATCATCCACATTGGAGAATCGCCGCATTTTCCACTGGACTAATCCTAATCTTACAATGGATTTTTTATTACCTATTAGTTTCTCATCCTTTTCGTAGTAGATATTGATCCACTCCAGAAGTGTAGCATAAGCTCGGGAATCCAGATCGGAAGGCAAGTATTTGGTAATTACCTTTCGGACGTGAAATTCGTTTGCAAGTTGGAATGAAAGTACAGGATCAAAAACTTCTTTATTTTTCACCAAGTCGATGTACTTCCTTGGGGTCATTTCATCTGCATATTTCGAATAGCCGGGGATTCGTCCACCTGCAATGATCGAACGAAGATTGAGATTTTCGCAAAGCTCCTTTCGAGCATCATACAGTCGCCTGCCGATCCGCATACCTCTATAGTCTGCATGTACAAATACATCTGTACCATATAGTGTGTCACCATCATCATCGTGGGTGTCAAACTTCCCAAAACCTGTAATCTGATCATAGGTGTGATTATCGCCAAATCGTGAATAATCCACAATCAAACTCAGTGCAGCCGCAACTATGATCCCATTATCCTCTATACAGATTTGTCCTTCGGGAAAAACTTTCAATTGATTTTTCAGCTCTGCTTTGGTCCAAGCGCCACCTTGATTTCGGTAGATGGATATCATGATTTCCCGGATATTATCGTAGTCGGAAAGCTTGATATTTCGCAGTTTGAGACGATGCTCTAATTCTTCTCGTTGTTTACTCATGGATCAAAATTAGCCAAAACTCTCAGATAATCCGGTATGATCTATTTCGAATTGCTAATCGAGAAATAGTAACTTAACCTCTTAAATTGGTTAATTTGATCATAAATTAAGATTGTTAAATAAAATTAAAAGAAGGAATAATTAAGTCGAATGAAACAAGAATTGAATGTAGTTGCTAAAGAAAAAGCAGAGGGGATTATCGAATGGTTCGGCGAAATTATGAATCTGAGTCTCTTTAATTTGGGAGAATCCAAATTGACAATTGGACTGATTCTAACTATTATTATATCCCTGGTAGTGCTTTTTGTGGGATCCGAATGGATTAGGAAGATCATAGTCAATAAAATCCTAAGCCGATATAGACTAGATATGGGAACCCGAAAGTCAATCGGCACCATGGTGAAATACTTCTTAATACTAGCGGGAATTTTCTCGATTCTCCAAACCAATGGAATAGATCTCAGCGCGTTCGGTATTTTAGCAGGAGCAGTCGGTGTTGGTATCGGTTTCGGTCTTCAAAATATTACCAACAACTTTATCAGTGGATTGATCATCTTGTTTGAGCAGCCGATTAAAGAAGGTGACAGAATCGAAGTCGGCGATGTCTCGGGCGATGTAATCAAAATATCAGCACGGTCGACCATGATCGTTACCAATGACAATATCAGCATTATCGTGCCCAATAGTCAGTTTATAGATAGTCAGGTGATTAATTGGTCACACAATGATCGAAACATCAGATTCAATTTTCCAATTGGAGTATCTTACAAAGAGAATCCTCAAAAAATAAAAGAAATACTATTGGAAATAGCTAAAGAAAATAAAGGTGTCTTAAACACACCTGAGCCGGATGTATTATTTGATGGTTTTGGTGATAGTAGTTTGAATTTTAATCTGAGAGTATGGACATCCGAGTACATCAACCGTCCAAATGTGCTAAAAAGTCAATTGTACTATGAGGTATTTAAAAGATTTGAGACCGAAGGAGTAGAAATTCCATTCCCTCAACGAGACCTCCACATAAGATCCGGGTTTGAAAATTTATCAAATAAAGCTAATTTTCAAATCAAATAAAGAAGTAAGGCTGGAGTGAGACCTAAACATGAAAAAACTACTATTTATTTTTATTTTTCTTTGTACTGATTCTGCCTATTCGCAAAGCTTTAATAGGTATCGATTTGAAGAGCCTTGGTCCGTCGCTGCGAGCATTGGTCCTACTCAATACTTTGGTGAACTTTACTCGTTTTGGAAATATAATGAAGGAGTCCAACCTGACTTGAATGCCAACATAAGTTTTCGCTATACTTTTGGTACGCATTTGAAGGCAAGAGGAGATTTCTCTTACATAATAATGTCAGGTCAAGATCCTCCATCTGATCTTAGAGCAAACAGAACACCTAGAAATCTTGATTTTCGAGCTAAAAACTGGGAGGTCACAGGAATCATTGAATACTACTTATTTCCGGTAAAAACCCCGAATATCAATCGTCCTCTTTGGAATGCATATTTATTTGCGGGTGTAGGAATGTCCACCAATACACCCGAAACTCAGCTGGATGGAAACTGGGTGGATCTCCGCCCGCTCCAACTCGAAAACAATCCTTACGAGAAATACATTTTAGTGATTCCCACAGGCATTGGATTCAAATACAAATTGAATGTATACATGGATTTGACCCTGGAGGGAAATTACAGATGGACGTTTACAGACTACATGGATGATATTTCTGCCTATAACGTATCGGAGTTTTATCTTGATCTAGTGGATGATTACGTATCTGGCAATAACCCAGAGAGGCTTCGACTTGCGATTCGAAATCCAAACTTCATGGATGACAATGGACTCCCAGATGTAGACAAAATTCTCAGAAATGGCGGTAGAATCAGAAGAGGATCGGGACTTACCGAACGATTTGATGGCTATATGACCGTCAACCTTGGGTTGGAGATTCACATGTCCAAGGATATCTTCGACAACTGGATTTTCAGAAACCGCGAGAACGAGAAGCGATTCAGATTCTGGTAGACTATGATTTCACACTCAATACCCCCAAATTGCTTTTATAAAGCAAGGTCTCTGTTGTTCCAATTTGATAATTAGGTCTGCGGTTATGATCACCACTTAGAATAATAATCCAGTTAATATCATGAGCCGTTGCAAAAGCAATCATTCCTCTTTCAATCTCTGAGTCATTGAATTCATGCTGATGAAAAGTCACTTCCTCATTTCCTTTCATCAAAGCATTCATCCCAGCAACAATATCAGAAGTAGACCTAAAGTTAGCTGGAATATTGACGTAAAGTAGATGAACACTGCTTTTGAAGAGCTTGATGAAAGGCTTGATTTTATCAAAGGCAATTTTAGCTTTAGGGCCAAAATCAGAAGCAAAAGCAACTTTTCTAAAATCATTTCCATCAAGCGCTTCTTTCACAGCCAAGACCGGGCAGGTTGCCTTGCAAAGTACTTTTTGGAGCGTAGAACCAATAAAATTCCCATCCGTGTATCCTTTTCCATAGGCTCCGAGAACCACTAGATCTGGATTTTCCTCTTGAATCACCCTAAGAATTAATTCATTAGGCACTCCGATTCGGATTATCTGCCGAATAGCTCCTCTACCCGGCACAATGGATTTAATATAACTCGGTAGAACTTCCTCGGTCTCTTCAAATTCTTCTATCAATTCTGCATGCTTATTCTTAGCTAGGTCTGACAGTCTATCCCAATCTACCTCAGATGGAACAACTGTGATGCAGATAATTTCGGCATCGGACTTGGAACTGATTTTTTGAGCAGTTTTAAGCGCTGCTAAAGAATAGGAGGAAAAGTCAAATGGAACGACGATCTTTTTCATAGAGTTTTGAAGTTGAATTGATCCACAATTTGAGCACATTACAATTGTTTTCAACTGTCAAAAGTCAGCTCATTTTATGATAAAAATTAGCAAAAAAAACTACTAAAGGTCTATTTCCATCTTTATATCACAACGACAATATTTACCTTCCTCTGGAACCACTGACTTAAAACCAAGCTTTTCATAGATGCGAAGTGCTGCTTTTAACTTTGAATTACTGTATAACACCAGTTTTTTGCCACCCAATTCAGCTGCTTTAGTAATGATAGTTTGACCCAAAAGCATTCCGATACCTCTACCTTGAGCTTTCGGATCCACGCCCATTTTGATCATTTCAAACGTATCCTCACCCGACTTATATAACGCCACAGTTCCAACGATATCATTCCCCATCTTCGCAAAAATGATCGTTCCGCCAGTTTTCACAATTGTTTCTTCCGGCTGCTCGAACTGTGCAATATCAATGGGCTCCAAAGAAAAGAGCGATTCTACCCAAGCTTGATTGATTGCTTTAAAGGCAGAATTATAGGCTGGTGAATAGGGTAAAATTTCAACTTGATCCACGAGTTCTACTTTTTGAGGTTTGAGATTGTTAAATGTAAAGAGAATCGATTAGCTTAGAAATACAAACCAATCAATATACTATGAAATTACACCATCTTTTTGCCCTAATCGCAGTTCTCATCACTTCACCTTTTTTTGCCAATGCACAATCTCCTGATGCTCGGATCAAAGAACTAAGAATCACGCTACCGGAAGTTAGCCAGCCGATGGGGAATTATGTCAAATGGCGACAAGTGGGAAATACACTTTACCTGGCAGGAAATGGGCCTGATGTTTTTGGGAAAGTTGGAGCTGATTTGACAATAGAGCAGGGCTATCAAGCAGCTCGGGAAACAGGAATAGAAATTATAGCCGTATTAAAAGCGGCTACAGGAGGAGATCTAAGTCGAATTAAGCAATTCGTCAAAGTGCTTGGAATGGTCAATTCAGCCCCGGACTTCACCGATCATCCAAAGGTGATTAACGGCTTCTCTGATCTAATGGTGGAAGTATTTGGCGAGCCTGGAAAACATGCCCGATCTGCAGTTGGAGTAGCGGCCTTGCCCAATAATATTGCGGTAGAGATCGAGGTGATTGTGGAGTTGAAGGATTGAAAAACGGAAGATGACCGATGTTGGATGTCAGGTGACCGATGTTGGATGTGGGTTCTCCAATGTTGGGTGTTTGGTGTCCGCAACTTGGGCTGATAGATATCTATAATCAAGAAATGTATTTAAAAATCAAGAGTAGCCTGCTTTGCCATTGGAGCTCTTCCTTCCAATTCGAGTAACAGCTCCTTTCGATCCAATCCCCCAGCGTAGCCAGTGAGTTGACCATTTGTCCCGATAATTCGGTGGCAGGGAACAACGATCAAAATTGGATTAGCTCCAATCGCTGCGCCTACCGCCCGGATAGCACCGGGATTCCCCAATGCTTGAGAAAGCTTCAAATAGGAAGTCGTTTGTCCAAATGGAATTTTATTTACCGCCTCCCAAACTTGAAATTGAAAGGGCGTCCCCGATAGCAGCACCGGTAAATTGAAGAATTTACGTTTACCCGAAAAATACTCATCCAACTGCTTTTTTGCCTCCGAAAAAAGGCTATCGAGCGGTTCTGTAGAAACTTCCTCAGTCGTAAATCGAAGTTCTGAGATAGAATCGTCTTGGGTAGAAAGGTAAATATTTCCTAAGGGGGAAGAGATGATAGGCATGGGTTTAAAAATTGAGGTTAATATATTCTCGAGTATTTTTTTAAGATAAGGCTTCGCCTAGATATAGCTTCTCTGAGATAAGCCTTCGGCGAGATAGGGATTACCAAACTATCTGCCTTTTAAGCAATCTGTTTTGAAACAAGATATGCTTCGCGAAATATAGCTTCGCTGAGATAAGCCTTCGGCGAAATACAGCTTCGCTGAAATAGAACTCTAGCCCACTATTTCACCGAACGAAGGGAGGTATATTTCCATTGTATTTCCTCAATTGAAATACGCCTTCGGCGAGATAGGAATTGTCAAACTATCTGCCAGTGACTATCTTGATCCAATCCATTAGAAAAACACCGTAAACCCAATCTTCAAACCCAACGTATTTTGAGTAACATTAAAGGCATCCTCACTCTCTTTAAGACTGGTAGAGTTGTAGCTAGCTCCCAAATCCAATGCGCTCCTGTCGCCTAGAAAGATCGCTATTCCTACCCCTGCACCAATATTGGCGACGGAGAATTTAGATTCACTGTCAGTACCAGCTCCTTGGGAATTCTCATTACGGGAACCAAAAAGAGTATTGACCTCCGCAAAGGGCATTATTTTACCATTACCCAAGTAGTAGCGCAAAAATGGCCCTACGCCAAAAAAATTAGTTTTTGTTTCTAGATTAATCGTAAGGACATCTGTACTGCCGCTGCTCAGTGACGTGGCCAAATCAAGTCCTATGGCAAGATTATCTATTAGAAAAAATCCTGCCTTGGTTGAAACATAGAAATTGGTAAGCTTAGTTTCACTTATATTACCATCATCAAACTCAACCTTTGAGTTCGTAAAAGCCAGACCCATCAGGCCCTCACTATCGCCTACGCCTATGGATGTGCCAGCACTAAGTAGAAAATTTCCCTTTTCTGTCTGTGCAAAACCAGTCATTCCGCTAAACATAAGCATCGCTACGATTATTCCTTTTTTCATATTTACATCATTTAAGTTAAAACTATCTATACGCCTCAAAGCAATATGCAAAATTTCCAGTAAGAGATATCACCTTTCCCGTTTTCCCCAGGGATCGTGTATATCGCTGTATCCATAAAGATCTCTTCCCGATTACTACCGATCTTCTGCGGATCTATCTTCCAAACTGTCTTTCCAGAGCGGATATCCACGGCATGCAGCTTACTAGGAGCGCCACCATTGAAGTACACTACTCCATTCATATAGCTCATCTTACTGCTCGTACCCGAGCCGGGAGTTTTCCACAGTTGCCGACCTGAAGTAGGATTAAAGGCATAAACAAACTGGTCCTCATTGTTTGCGATCAGCATTCCCTCCTCGATCAGAAAATTGGAAAGGAAAATCTCCCCTTATATTAGTGGTACATATAGCTAATATTAGCCAAAACCATTAATAGAAGTTTTCGGAAATCAGCTATATACTTGATAGGCATCTCTTTTAATGATTTTTTCCAAAAAAAACTATCATTTTAATGTTCTGCTCCTATTAAATTCGTAGTAGAACCGTCCGGGTTCTACTACGAATTTAATGGAAAAGCTATATTTAAAAAAAAGACGTTTACAGAGAATTTCTTCAGAATACTGGTCAATTTGGAGAATGGCTGGAGTGTTCAATCGGGTGGATCAGACTTGGGGAAAGCAGAGGTTTTCCTTGATGTCCGTTGCCTTTTAAATGAACTTTAATTTTTCACGTATTATAACAGCTTTCCCCATTTTTTCGTTTTTTTTTGAAAGATTAGTTAGTTTATTCAAAGCAGAATTAGGGCCACATGAAATAAACTTGGTGGAAGTGTCTAAATCGAGATTAAATCCTTTGAGAAAATTTCCTGTGGTCTTTCAAAATAAATGGCCAACATATGAAAAATGCTACCCAAATACTTTTTGCTGCCCTTCTTGCTTTTTCTTTTTCCTGTACTAAAGAAAAAAATGATTCCCAGGAAATCCCTTCAGAATCTTATCGAAAATCGTTGCCATCACAGAAATAAACTAACAAATTCTCAGCCTTCTTATCAGAGGGTATGAGGAAAATCTTTACCTGAAGCGGTTTTGCAAGCTCTTGACAATCAAATGAAATATTAAACTAAAAAAAATAAATTTTCCAAAAAAAATAGTTAAAATAATTCTCGCTTCTCTTGTATTTATAGAAGGGGGGGGGGTATATTAAAAACGAAAGATCAAGCTCGGCGCCGATGTCTGGATTTTTAGGGTGTTTTTTTTCTCCGCCCTGCGAGTGCGAAAGGGGATTCGTTTTAGAATGAATAATATTATGAAAAAGAAAATTCTAGTAACATCGTTGTCTGTTTTGACAGTCGCATTTTTGTGCGTTTTCGCAATAGCGCCTATCGCCCAAGCTCAATCCTCTGAAGGACAATGGAGCGGAGACCAATTTTGTGAAAGACCTGGCGGATTTAATTGCTTACCTGTGATAGTGGTAGAGCCAGACCAATGATGCTTTGATTTTCAGTGGGTGCTGTTTGGAAGTTTTTCTGACAGCACCCCTGTTATTTAAATTATAATATGCATGAATAATACGAAATCGAGCATGATCCAAAGAGAAAGACAGATGATGATTACAATGCGTGCGAAGATTTCATGTGTCCTTTAAAAATCAACATGTGTATCCGCTTACTTGCACGTAGCCAAATTTAAAACTGATTTGCATCCCAAAATCCCCCTTTCCCTCTTTGAGAAAGGGGAAATTCGATCCAATTTCAAATCAAGATTTCGTTTTTGACGGGAACGTGCACTTTTGAGGATACGCATAAAAATCAAAATTATCAACATATGAAATTTGCTTTTATCAGTGTATTTATCTTGGGGTTGTTTTCCTGTACAGAAAAAAAGGGGGAAGAAATACCCACTGCTTTTCGTGAAGTGTATTCCTATCAGTTGAATTTGGATCGATTTACTTCTCCAGTCGAAGATTATTACCAATATGTTAAAAATTGGAAGGGACAGGAGGCGTATGCATTCCATGTCATGGGCAAGGAGGAGATCAAGTTGTACAGTCTGGAGAATGGGGCTCTGATAGAGACAGTGTCTTATGGAGACAACCAGCCTAATTTACAATCTGGAATCCATGATTTTTATATTTTAAATGAGGACAGTATTTTTTTGAGCAGACGGCGCGCCTATAAGGTCTATCTGATCAATCAGGAGTTTGATATAGTCAAGACAATGGATTTCATGGGGGGCAACGATGAAATAGACCCCAACACGGGTTGGCCTAAGTCCATGGATACATTTATGCCAGTATGGAGCAGAAACCGTTGTTTCAGGAAGATTGGGGATCAGGTTTTTATTGCAGGCGCAGCAAATTTTGACTCTCGTTTTCCTGATGGTACCTACACCAAAACCATGCTCAATTCCTATTCTTTGAGCACAGATGAGATTTCAAATCTGCTCGGATATCCTGAAAAGATGCAAGGCAAGGCTTGGGGAGGGTTTGATATGGTTTTTTCGGATTACAACCCAGAGGAGGATTTTTTTGTGCACAGCTATGCGGCAGATGAGCGGGTTTATATCACGGATAAAGCGATGAATGTGATCCGTGATTTTAAAGCCTTTCCGAAGGGCTATAAAAATGTCCCGCCCTTAACAGTAAAAGAAGTTGAAAACAATGATGCTTATAGATCTCATTGGCAGGGTTATCAAATATTCGGGTCTATCCACTGGGATCCATACAGAAAACTGATCTATAGGATCATGGAAGAGCCCAATGTGAACTACAATAAGGATATGCTTCTAGACCCTTTAGAAAGAGCGAGAAATATGGTAGTGATGGCTTTTGATGCGAAGCAAGATTATCGAAAGGTAGCGGAGATGCGTCTGAAAAAATCAGAAAAGGGAGTTTACCTAGACAGGTGCTTTGTCAATGAAAAGGGGTTTAATATTACGTATATGGACCTTGAAAATGAGGATAAGTTGTACTTCAAGACATTTTTAGTAGAATGAAAAAGATCGTGTTTTTACTTATTTTACAGGGGTTTTTGGCTTTGTCATGCAGTGAAAGGTCATCAGGAGATGACATTACTCTAGTTTATTTGGAGTCAATACTTAAGAAACCACCCCTGATTTCCCAGCGCTACATCATTGTATCCGATTATAGTTGTTTACCCTGTAGGGAGGATATTTATCAGAAGATAGAAGACAAATCTTCTGAAGATGTCTATATCATCCTTGCGCTAAGAAATAAAGCAGTTCTTGAAGATCGATTTCATGATACCATTTTAGAAAAAAGATTGTATTTAGATTCATTAGAAATCAATAAAAAAATGGTTTTTTTTGTCAGTCAAGCCATTCGTGTTTATCATGATGGAGATGGATGGGTAAACGAACAAATCGAATGAAATTTAAATACTTAGAGCAAATTGGGTAGCATTTACCTTTGTTTCAGATAATGAGGAGGCCTTTAATACAATCGGTCATTTTGTTGACTAGTCCAAGCTCTATAAAATCCGATTGGGATTCGCTGATTCGAACTTTCTGATATTTGGGATAATATTACATAATGTCGAGACCGCTCTTTATCTCTATTCAACAAAAAAACTTCTACTTCAATCCGTTTAATTTCAAATCAACAATCTCCTAAAAAGAAGTTAATCCGAATAGTTTCCTATTCAATTAATTATACCTTAGTTTTTCTGTTTGAAATTCTAAACCAATGAAAATTTTTCGCCCTTTTTGTTTCTGCGCATTTATCCTTCTTCTTTTCTCTTGCTCTAAGGCGGAAGAGAGTTCCCAAGAAATCCCCGCAGAATCCTTCCGCAATGAAGTCGCTGCTACCGAAGTCCGAGTGGCCAATGCTGAGCGTAAAAGCTTTGATTACCTCATCAATCCAACCAGAAAACTGGAGGCTCAAAATGAAGTCAAAACAATCATCTAGCAAGATGGGTACTTGGCTGGATATGACCGTACTTGAGGGACAGTTTGTAACCAAAGCACAAGTGCTCACCCGACTCAATCCCTTAGGGGCGGAGTTTAGACTCGAAAAAGTAAAAATCGCCCTGATCAAAGCGAAGGCAGATTACGAAGTCCTCAAGATAGATTTCTATGGAGTCTTGCAGTCCAAAGATCTGGCAATTGCGCAGTCAGTAGAAAAAAGAATCAAAGTAAACAGCGGCTGGGCGTTGGCAGAAGTCGAGCTCAAAGAAGCCGAACTTAACCTGGAGCGCTGCGAAGTCAGAGCGCCCATCGGAGGCAAAATCGCCCGTGTAATCGGTACTAATCGCTGACTCCCAAGAAAGATTCAAGATTCCTCGACCCTTAATCCCGTTATTGGGAGTATCCAATATGCTTCTCTCGCTTAAATCTTCTGAACAAGCCCCAAAAATAAGGTCTAAAAAAAGAACACACCATCTAATCAGGGGATAACTAAGTTTTACCCATCCCCTATTTTCCTGTTTCCTAAATAAATAGGCTTCTCTGAATTAGGCCAAAGCCATGATAATCTTGCTTTCATAGTTTTGATATTTAAAATTGAACTAATACTAATCAATTAGATCTAAAAAATTTTGATTTCCAATTAAAAACTAAAAAAAATTATCGCTATGAGTTAGTAAGTACTTAAAGAAGAGGCCAATAGGAAAATAAGAAAACTGGATTTCGGCGAAATACGCTTCACCCATGTTTACCGTGAGGCAGGCATGGGTAAGGCAAAACCCCTGATTTCATCGAACGCAGCGAGATCCATCTCTACAATATTTCCATCTTATTTCCTTCCTATTTTCAACTCATCGCCAGCCGATACTTCCACACTTCACGGACTTGCTCGATATCCACTTCGAAAGGCGGGTAGATCGGGTTGGCCGAGCAAAGAAGTAATTTCTGTTCGGATATGATTCGATTGTAAGCGATTTTAAAGGTGACTCCATCCTGCTCGGTGACGATGACATATCGCTCGCCGTCTTTGATCGCCAGCCAATCATCCATGTATTCACAGACGATCCAAGCGCCATCCGGGATCGGTAGCATCGAATCACCATCTACCTGAAAAACCCGATGCTTCTTATCCATCGGAAGGAAAGGCAGGGCAAAGCGAGGTAACTCAGAAATAAACTCCGGATCTGAAAAGCCTGCCAGGTAACTCGCTTTTACCTTCTGAGAGACTACTTCGATCAATTCTCTACCCTGATCATCCACCGTGGTGGCAAGGATTCGCAACTTTCTCCCCCGGAGAAATTGATCCGTCTCCAGTAGTTCGCGGAGCTTGTATTCGGAGTACGAAGTTAAATCTTCACGGAGCAGAATATCTACCGATACGTTGAGGTAATCCGAGATTTTGACCAGTGTCTCAAGCGGAGGGTTCACATTCAATTCGTATCCTGCAAGCTTTGATCGGGAGATTCCTATTCCCGTAGACATCGTCTCTTGAGTAAGTCTTTTTTCTTTTCGGAGGAGTTTGAGATTTGTGTTTAGAAGCATAATTGGCTAAAAAGAGCTATGAAATCCAGATAGGCGAATGGACAATCGACTTATTCGCCATCTAGAATTCGATCCAATAGGATGATTTCGATTTCTGACACTTTGGATAGTGAGCGATCATTAGTAATGAATTGACTACATCCCAATTCCAATGCGACGGCAAGTTGAATCGCATCCATAGATTTTAAGAACCCATAATTTGCTCTGAGTTTGGATGCTCGCTGCGCGATTGACTTATTGATCTCAACTAATGGAATCTGGAGATCTTCTAACAGCCTCGTAAATTTCATTATTAGATCTTGGCGATTCATTCGTTCTGGCATCACTCCAAACTCCATCAATGTGACGACACTAGTCACAAATTCATTGTTTTTGGAAGTCCCATCGAGGATCAGTTTGCTTACCTGATCCGCAAAGTGAGGATGCGACTCTATCAAATAAATAAAGGGAGATGTATCGATAAATAGCTTCATTAGTCTAAACTCGATCTTTTGACCTGAGAGAATCCACATGATTCTGAGCATCCGAGCCCCACACACCTTTGTCCGTTCCTGCAAATTGATCCAATGATTTTTTTGCAATCTGGAGCTTGTCCATTTGAGCTAAAATCTCTTTTAATACTTTTTGCAGATCATCTGACTGTAACTCCCTGATCTCTTGAATTATTTCTTGAACTTTTGACATGGTATTTCTTGATAGATATACAAATTACGCTTTTTATTTAGATGTGTTGTATTGGCAAATACAGCTGAGTGTGCCTTAAACCTCCCCTACTTGATTGCATTTCCCCATCTTCTACCTCAGGAAACAGTTGCAAGGAACATCTCGCCATAGGCCTATCTCACAAAGCCTATCTTTCTTCGCCAACCTCCGTCAATCTATTTTTTTCCTTCATCAAATATAAATAAAATGATTAAATTATAGACAATAAAATGTCAATTTAATCAACAATAAGTAATGGAAGTGAAGCGAAATATCGTACACATGGATCTAGACTCCTATTTTGTGTCGGTAGAGCGGCTGTTTGACAGCCGATTGAATGGAAAACCTATCCTTATTGGAGGTTCGGGTGACCGAGGTGTAGTGGCATCCTGCAGTTACGAGGCGCGGAAGTTTGGCGTGCATTCGGCCATGCCTATGCGGACAGCGCGGCAACTTTGCCCGGAAGCACTGATCATCCGGGGTGACTTTGAAAAGTACAGCCAAAAATCCCATGAAGTCACCGAGATCATCCGGGAGGAAGTACCGCTATTTGAGAAGTCCTCCATCGATGAGTTTTACATCGATATGACGGGGATGGATAGATTCTTTGGCTGCTTCAAGCTTTCGCAGCAGATCCGAGAGCGCATCATCAAAGAAACCGGGTTACCGATTTCCCTCGGGTTATCCGGAAATAAAACCGTCTCCAAAGTCGCCACCGGCGAGGCCAAACCGAACAATGCCAAGCAGATTTTGCTGGGCGAAGAAAAACCTTTCCTCGCACCACTTTCCGTGCGCAAGATCCCGATGATCGGCGAAAAGACTTCTCAGACACTTTATAATATGGGCGTGAAAAAAGTATTCACGCTCCAGCAAATGCCGGCCGAACTCCTGCAGGCTACCTTCGGGAAAAATGGCACGATGATCTGGGAAAAAGCAAATGGTATCGACTTTAGTCCCGTGACTCCCTACTCCGAAGCGAAATCCATCTCTACCGAAAATACCTTTGAGCAGGATACGATCGACGTGCGTATGCTGGAGGCGACGCTGGTAGCGATGACGGAGCAACTCACCGGCAAGCTGCGCCAAAATAGCCAACTCTCCGCCTGTGTGAGTGTGAAGATTCGCTATTCAGATTTTGACACACACACGAGTCAGCATCGCATTCCCTATACCTCGGCGGATCACACGCTGATTCCACTGGTGAAGGAACTCTTTCGCAAGCTCTACAACCGCCGGATGCTGATCCGACTGATCGGCGTACGCTTCAGCAGCCTAGTCTATGGCAACTATCAGATCAAACTCTTCGAAGACACTCAGGAGCAGATCAACCTCTACCAGGCTTTGGACAAAATCAATGGGAAATTCGGCGAAAAAAGCGTCTGTAGAGCCGTAGGGATGGGCATTGGGAGAAGACGATTTAATCCTTTTAATGGGGTGGCGACTTGAGGAATTTAAAAATGAAGGAATTAGTGATAAGCTGCCTTAAAAAATACGTCACATTCTTATTTAGATTTGGATCAGGTAATTAACATTGAAAAATCAAGAATATTACAGAAAATCAATATTTAGATGTCCTTACTTTATCAAGTTAATTTCGGTTTCGTGCGAGTCTTCGATATGATAATCTTTCTGATCAGACATTTTAAATGAGATCAAAAGCGTTCCCATTAGCGCAAGCCAAGCGAAAAGGAAAAATGAGAGAATTATCTTATTACTGGTTTTCATGTGTGTATAATTTGATTTTTAAAGACCACATGGAATCTCGCATGGATGATAATCATCCCAGTTTGGGACTTTTTAGTCATGCTTGTTTTCATGATCATTGGATTGAATGGATTGAATAAGTAAAGCAAGATCTTCGGAGTTGAGTTGGAGCACCTTGACCTTATGCAAAAGTTCCGGTAAGTCCTGAGTAAAAAAAGCCTGTTTTTGAATCTTGAGGAGACTTCTTTTTGCCCCTGCAGCTACGAAAAAACCTATTCCACGCTTATTTTCAAGGATTCCCTCCTCTTCCATCAGGCTGTAGCTTCGCATCACCGTATTCCGGTTGACTTCGAGGTCCACGGCCAGCTCCCGGACAGAAGGGACTTTTTCGCCAGGCAGAATTTTATCCTGCATGATTTGATCGGCAAGCCAGTCGCGGATTTGAAGGAAGATGTTTTTATTTTCGCTGAAATCCATCTTACGCTTCTTTTTCAGTTAATCTATAGTAGCTAACTACATAGGAAAGGAGTATGGCAATCCAGAACAAAACTATTATAACCAATAATAAAAGAGGGATACCAGGAAAAATCTCCGATTTATCAAAATTGAGGACTTCAAATTTCATTTGCTCACCAAGAATAATCGAATCGAGCTGCAGAATCCAGGAAAGCCCTAGAAAACTCAGCGCCATCAATCCAGAAAATAGCAGAACACTAAGCGGCATCAAAACGAAATTTAGCTTACCGAAAATTATCCCTCCCAAAAACATCAGAGAAGGAATCAACAGGAAAATGCTCCATAAAATCCAATAGATAATTGTCGGCTGTTCCGAGGGTAAGCTAAAAAGCTGAAAAAACGGAGCAGCTTCTGGAAAATCAATTGCTTTGTTTTCAAATAAAAGAAGTGAAAGCTTAAAAATCCCTACCGACAATACCGAAGCCAGCCAAAATAATATCGGATAAATCATCAAAGGCAGTAAAAACCGACCTAAAAACTGAACAAGATATTTCTCGAGATGAGAAGCTGGTAAAAGGAGGTATTGCCGCGCGGCCTTCTTCTCCCTCAGATCCAAAAAGCTTTGCCCCGTAGCGAAAATGGCTAAAATGAAAATCCCTGAAATAAATATACCTTGATAATTACCAGCTTCCCAAGCTATATTCTTACCGTCAGATATAATATACTTTGATAAAAGAGCCGTCGTCTGATAATTGGAATAGAAAATATATAGAAAAAGGAAGATCAATAATAAAAACACGTATAATCCAACTCCTAAATACAATTTCCATCGATTCATCCATTCATAGCGGATCAGATTTGAGATGTTTGTCCCATTGATTTGTAGTGAATTGCTCATGATGTGGTTTGATTTTGGTTTAAAAAGGTCTGAGCCGAAATTGCTCCAGAGACGACTGCGTTGAAGAGCAGTTCCAAATTCACTTGAGATTGATTTTGGTTCTCCTGACGAGTCTGGATAAAGTGAAGACCGACACCACCCTTTTCACTATAAATAGCTGTTTCAGGCATTTCAATTGCATACCCAAAATTCAGTTGATCGCTCAAGGCTAAAAGGTTCTGGTCTAGTTTGACTTTTCCATCTCCCAAAATCACCACCCGATCGATTAGATTTTCTACATCCTTGACCAAATGAGTAGCGATGATCAGGGTCTGCTGATCTCCTAGATTTGCAGCAACAGCCTTCCGAAACGTGGACTTGGAAGGGATATCCAAGCCATTGGTAGGTTCGTCAAAAAGCAAAAGCTTACAATTCGTACTCAACCCAAAAGCTAGAACCACTTTCTTCTGCTGTCCAAAGGAAAAATCACCAAGCTTCGCGTTTTCTTCAATCTCAAACTCTTTTAAAAGCATTTCAAACCGAACAAAATTAAATTGAGGATAGAAAGGAGCCATCATTTTCGTATAGTCAGACACTTTGAAATGAATCGGAATAGCTAGCTCATCCGGTATTAAAAAAATGTCTTTTAAAAAGTCTGGTTGTCGATCTCTAGGATTTTGAAGGCCTACTTTCACTTCCCCATTTTTTGGGAAAATCAATCCGGAGAGGAGCCGAAGAAAAGTAGATTTCCCTGCACCATTTTTTCCTAAGAGTCCAATAATCGACCCATCGGAACATTCCCAATTTAGCTCATGAAAGAGCGAATCCTTTTTGGGGTATGAAAAACTGAGATTTTGAATTGAAATCATATTGACTGTTTTACTGTCATAGTATATTATGACACTAATTTAAGTGCTTATTTTTGAATTCAAACTAATTGAGCAAAATTTTTCTGGAAAAACTTAAATTCCCAAATAAATCCATCCCTCCTCTTCAATACTGAGCGTCTTGGCTTTCGCCTTTGGCAAGAAAAAGATCTTCCCGTGTTGTCCGCTATGAATGCGGATAACGAAACCATGCGCTATTTCGAAAAGCTTCTTTCAGCCGAAGAGTTTTAAGCCATGATGGATCGAATGCATGAAATGTACGAAGATAGAGGCTATTGCTATTTTGCTGTCGAACTCTTAAAAACAGGAGAATTCGTCTGGCTGATTGGACTGAGCTGGAAGACTTTTAAAGCAGATTTTACACCCTGTGTAGATATTGGCTGGCGACTGGACAAGCGGTTTTGGAATCAGGGCTACGCGTCAGAAGGAGCAAAACGTTGTCTAGTATTTGTCAGTGGATCAGGAATATCTGAAGTCCTCTCCTTGGCTTCGATTGGAAATCATACTTCCGTTGAGGTGATGAAAAAAATAGGGATGAGCTATTGGAAAGATTTTCAGCAACGAGACTTGACTTATAAACCAGACATATCAACGCTTCATCTGTATTGGATTTCTTTGTAAAAACCTTTGACTAGGAATCATACACTCAAATACGTATACCCACATGAATTCACACAGCAGTAAAAATTGAGTTCCAAATCGGGAATAATATATCACCTAAAAAATATGATTTGGGCCCAAAACACAAATACAAATCGGAATGATTGAATAAGCATTGTCATTTGCTTTGCGTTTCTGAGCGAAAACCTTTGTATTCATTACGGTTAAAAACTTTCAAAAAAAATGCCGCCGCCTCTCGAAGACGACATTCAAATCATCCAACTATTCTATTATTCTTACTATGCTAAAAACAACGAAGCGATTCCGAGTACTTGAGTATCAGTCAGTGGCTCATCCCAAGCCTCCGAAACAGCGCCGGCATCGATTCCTGTCAGACTTATCACATTCACTCCACCATGAGATACATTCTCTTCCCCGGTATAGATTCCCTGAGTTGGTGCAGGTAGTGTACCGCGTGAATTATTTGTGATCCAACCTTTTACAGTATCCAATCCTTTTTTGGTACGAAGTCTTCTTACCATCGACGCATGTCTTGCCTCCACTGAGTGGATAGACAGAGCGGCTGTCAATACCACATCACTTTCTTTCACATTAGCTGCCTGACCCTTGTAAGCACGAACTCCTGTATCCTCAAATGCCTGAGAAAGCGCCAAGAATGTAGGATAATCAGTAAATGGAGAGAAAGCGCCACCTGCTGTGAAGTCGAATACCGGCTGTGCAACGGCAGTTCCTTTCAACACATATGTGATTACCTCCTGAAGAAATTTCACGTGAGCTAACTCATGATCTCTGACTTTCTGGAAAATCAAACGATCGGCTGCCGTAATCACATTGGCATATAATCCAGTCTGGTAATAACGATATTCCAAGTGCTCCAAAGTCAATGCAAAATTCAATACCCCAATCAGACTTACGGTATCAGCCTTTGCCACCTTTGGCATCGCCGTCAATATTCCAAGCGGAACTGCTGCCATTGCCATTTTTTTACTCAAATCCCCAAACTGAGGGATAGCGTCTCTTCTGGAGAAAAAAGTATCTCTCTCTTCCGGTGTTTTTGTATCCGGGCACATCGTATCTAATAGTTTTAATAAATTCATTTTTTTAAAATTTCAGGTGGAAATTAAGATGGCAACTGACTGAAGTCAATCGGTGTCGTTACATAAGTGCTAGCCGCAGTCAATACTTGGGAAAAGGTCAATGTCCGCTCAAGTCCATTTGCATCAATCAAATCATCACCTGCAAAATCTGCAGAACCTGGATTGATCAAGTCCCGAATCGCAGCTGCATGTCTAGCCTCCACAGAAACAATTTTACCGGCAATCAACAAATAATCAGAACTCTCAATGAACTGTCCAGCTCCATTATATGCAGCTACTCCCAAATCTTCAAAAGTCTTTGCTGCATTCAATACAGAGTCTCGGCTGTTGAAATCAATTGCAGAAAAATCAACATCCAATTCACCAATAGCCATGTTTCCGAGTGCGGCTTTGAAAAACTCCCGATGAGCTCGCTCATGCTTTTCCAAATCTCCCATAATCGTCTTTTCCTCTGCATTGGCATTTGCAAAGTATCCTCCGCCTAGCCCAACTTGAAAATTCTGTCCCCATAAATCAGGTAAAATCGATTATTTCAATTTATTTTTCGGGGCCAAAGTGCGTTTAGAGCAATTGAGTGGGTGTCAAAGCGCCGAAATCCAATTAGTTGTGACC
>Ga0209491_10002936_pt1 | contig 29144 bp, 26 predicted proteins | sample BON02_FD_187213 | JGI IMG/M metagenome (GOLD analysis project Ga0209491, IMG submission 187213) | Freshwater microbial communities from Lake Bonney liftoff mats and glacier meltwater in Antarctica - BON-02 (SPAdes) (version 2) | ecosystem: Environmental > Aquatic > Freshwater > Ice > Glacier...
ATAGAAATGGACCAACTTTTCTTGTGTACGTCTAACCCAATGTATATCTTTGGATTATGAGTATTACCCTGTAATTGCATATGTTTAATTTTAGTCGATTCAAATTTATGCTTTTACATGGGTACTAAAAAAAATGGCGGGGGAAGTGCGAATACAAACAGTTGTGCAACTAATAAAGTTTAGTGCTTAACAGCCAGTTTAGTGTTCCAAAACCGCCACTTCTTTTAGCTGCAAAACGTTAGGTGCAAGCTGAAAAAAGAAAACCCACCACACGTTCAAGCACATTTAATTTTGCTCGTACCTCGCAAAATCAAAAGAGCTTTCACTTTCCCAGCGCTCCACAGTATAATTTCAAATATTTGCCAGTAATTCTATTTACTGGCGTATTTTTGATTTCTAATATTCGCGAATTATTACTATATTTGGCATAAATTAGATTTGTAATGCCAAAAATCATTGAAAATAGACTCATAGAGGAATTTAAAGATAGAGATGCTTTCTCGAGAGAAGAGCTATTTGACTTTTTTAGGTATTTCGAGCCAAATCTGAAAGAAGGCACCTTTGGATGGAGAATATATGATCTTAAGAATAAGGATATCATTAAATCAATTCAAAGAGGGTATTACACCATTTCGTACAAACCAAAATACAAACCTGAAATTTCTGGAGAGATTTTAAAACTCGCTAAAGTAATTTCTGAACGTTTTGAAGATGTGAAACATTGTATATGGGACACTGATTGGATAAATGAATTTGCACAACATCAATCAGGGAAAAAATTAATCATCATTGAAATTGAAAAGGATTTTATCGAATCACTCTACTACGAATTGAAAGACAAGTTTAAATTTGACTTCTATCTAAATCCAGATGAAAAAGCAATTGACTTTTATATCTCAGAGAGTCAAAAGCCTGTTATAATAAAAAAACTTATCACTAGATCACCTATTTCAAAAAGAGCAGAAAAGAAAACTAACTTCTATACTCCCCTGCTTGAAAAAATATTAGTAGACCTTTTTACAGAAAACAAACTATTCTATTTCTACCAAGGTGCTGAATTGATGCACGTATATGAAAATGCTTTAAAGAACTATACACTTAATTATACCAAGTTATTCAGTTATGCCAAACGCAGAGACAGAGAACAAGATATTAAGCAGTTTATGACCAACAATATGTATCATCTAGTAAAAGACAAAATCGAATGATAAAAGAACATTGCTTTACAGATGAGTGGCTAGATTCCTTCAAAAAACAGAAGGAGCATAAACGAATAGACAAAGCTATTCTCGAAAAAATGATTTATGCATTGCATTTACTGGAACGTATCAAAACCAATGGTCTTGATTTTGTTTTCAAAGGCGGTACTAGTCTTGTGCTTTTATTGGAAGAAGGAAATAGATTCTCTATTGATATAGATATCATCTGTAATACCGACAGAGAAACCCTTGAAACAATATTGAAGAAGGTTATTGATTCATCAAACTTCAAATCATTTGAACTAGATGAACACCGTAGTTATAAAGAAGGAGTTCCAAAAGCTCATTATTCTTTTACTTTTGATTCTGCTACGAAAGGTAAATATTCTAGAACCATTCTCTTAGATGTATTAATTGAAGATGCTATTTACCCAGAATTAATTGAAAAACCAGTTCAAACTAAATGGATTGAGACAGAAGAAGAAACAAACATTACAGTGCCTTCTATTGACGCTATTACAGGAGATAAGCTTACTGCCTTTGCTCCAAACACTGTTGGTATTCCATATTTTAAAGGAAAAGACCAACAACCATTCTCTATGGAGATTTGTAAACAATTATTTGATTTAAGTAAACTCTTCGAAAGACTAGAGAATATGGGAATTGTTGCTCAGAGTTTTGAAGTCTTTGCAGTACAAGAAATTGAATATTGTGAGACTGAAACATCAAATTTAACGCCTAAAAAAGTGTTACAAGACACCATAGACACTTGTGCAATTCTCGCTAAAAAAGGAAAAGGATCAGCAGATGAAAAACAAAAGTTTACTGAACTTCAAAAAGGCATAAGAGCATTTGGTACAGGTTTTCTAATGAACGGGAATTTCAGAATTGATGATGCTGTTTCTGCTGCTGCAAGAATTGCTTATTTGTGTGCTAAACTATTACACAAAGATTTATCTTCGTTAGAATATTACAATGGGCAAGACATAAAGGAATGGAATATTGAAAATCAAGATTGGAATTTCTTGAATCGACTCAAAAAACAACCAGACAAATCGGGTTTTTACTATTGGCACAAAGCCCTAGAAGTAATGAATTTGATTAAATAATAAAAAATATAAATGGCAAAACAAGTAAAAGAAAAATCGATAGAAGAATCATTATGGCAAGCCTGCGACAAACTAAGAGGCTCCGTAGAATCTAGCGAATACAAAACACATCTACCTACTCCTTTTGAACAATGGTCAATATTCTAAAACAATAAAACTAATAAAGAAATGAGCAAAGTATTTATTTTAACAGGACTTGTCATTTTATTAAATGCCTGCAAAAAAGAGGAAAATCCTAATCCATGTATAAATAATATTGAAAATCGATATTGTTTTAGATATACATTACAATAAAATTAGTTGTACAGGTAATGGAAATGTTAATTTTCAATGGAAATTCAATTCAAAAAGTGAGCTTGATAATTTCCAATGTAGTCCAAGTGGAATTCCTTTTCAACTAAATTTTGATGGTATTATTATTGCCCAAGGCATAAAAGTTCCATTTCTTAGTGAAAATGAAAATTTAAAAAAGGCATATGATTTAAGCGTTATATTAGAAAAAGATACTTGTTTAAAATCAATTGATTTCCATTTTGTTTTAGCAAATATTGACACTTTTGAACGCGCAGATAATAATAGAAATATAATTGTTTTGTTAAATGCCGTTGATAGCACCTATACGGTTAATTTCAGCCATGAGATAATACCGTTCAAGGAATAAAAACAAGCCATAACAGTAAATAAAACCAATAGCGGGTGTGTATTTTTACATGCCCGTTTTTGTTTTAATGTTCAAATTACATAACTTGAACATGCAAACTAAAGAAAGCCGCTAAAAGTCTTTTACTTATACTTTACAAATGTTATCGAATATATTCATCTAACTCTTCCGTGCTAGAATCAAAGTCAAAGGCATCGTTTACTTGAAAATAGTTTTGAGGGTCCACACAACGGGAATATGCATGTTTAGCAAAATCCAATCGATTATCTTCCCATCCTAAAACATTCATTACGCCTTTAATTTGAACAACACTCATGCAGTTCGAGGAAATGGCCTGTTTCGCAAGTGTTAACTTGTCGTCTCCAAAACTCTTTTTATCGATACTGCTTATTAAGGAATTATAACTTGTAGCAATCATCACAGGACATCCTACCTCCGGCACTAACACCGCTGGAGATCCCGTCATCATGGTTGTTGACGTAGTCGTTGTTGTGGTAGATTGAGATGATCCGAAGCCGTCATTCACATTTACATTTACGCCCATATTGAAACCCCCTACACTCATTCCAATATTTACATTGTCCGAATTGCCGTAATTCGTGGTCGTAGTCGTTTCGATAATATGCACCCCTAAAATAGGTGGTGGCAATGGCGCCGTATTGTATTGCACTACAGTAACATTTGGCGGTGGCGGCAGGGCCATTAACATATCCGTAAAGCTAAAAGGCTTCATGGCCAATACGCCTTGTTTATCTGCCTTAATTTTGTAAGTGACGTCGCAAGGTTTACAATCAACCCCAGTAACCATAAGCATTTTCTTTTCAATCTCGATTAATGCCTCATCTACAAAAATGATTTTTGAAGTGTAGTAATCGGCCATCAATCCATTTACCTTCACATTCGTTTCAGGATTCACATTTTGGCGAATTCCATTCAGAATTAAATAGAATTGCTGTCCATCTTCAGAAAATATGGTGAGATTGTTTTGGGCAACTAAGTTTACTCCAAAACAAAGCGCAATAATTCCGAGTATTAATTTATTCATGGTTGAATTGTTTTCACAAATATAAAAGATAATAAGATAATTTACTTATTTCACTAAATAATTCTCATACGGCATTCTACTCACTATTGATCGTGCTAAAGTCAACTCGTCTGTATACTCTAACTCCCCACCAAAAGAAACCCCTCTTGCAATTGTGGTTAATTTAATTTCATGTTTTTGTAGAATTTTAGAAATATAATAGATCGTTGTATCTCCTTCCATCGTTGGACTAATAGCCATAATCACTTCTTCGATTCCGTCTTTATCAATTCGTTCTTCCAGGCTTAGAATATTTAAATCATCAGGTCCAATACCATTAACCGGGGAAATGATCCCTCCTAGCACGTGATAAAGTCCTCGATACGTCCCTGTATTTTCAATAGCAATAACATCTCGAATATTTTCAACTACACAAACTAACCGTTGCTCTCTACTCTTGTTGCTGCAAATATTGCAAACTTCATTATCACTGAAATTATGACACTTTTTACACGCCTTAATTTCCTTCCGCATAATTTTAATTACTTCGCTAAAATGGGTCACCTTTTGTTCCTCTTGCTTGAGTAAATGCAAAATAAGTCGCAAGGCGGTCTTCTCGCCAATACCTGGCAATTTCTTAAACTCATTAACAGCGGCTTCAATTAATTTTGATGGATAATTCATAATTTAGTTCTTGTTCTTAATGTCCCAACTAAGATAATAGATATTATTTAGCTCGAAGAGGGTATCCATTTCAAATGCTTGAATAATTAGACTAGCATTTTTAACAGCAGGTAGCGCGTATTCCAGTACATTCAAATCAAAGTTGTCCTCATTTTCTTTACTGTAAACAACCAATACAGGTTTATCGTTTACTTTTTCATAAATCAATTCGGGGACCGCTTTGTCAAGGAACAAATCTATTTGCGCATGTGCTTGATTCAAAGCTGTTCTAGACATTTTACAATTAAATAAAGGAAGTCGCGAGTAAACGCTCAATTGCATCCAATACCTCGTCCACCTATATTGATCATCGATAGTGATGTTGTAGTCTTCAGAGCCCACCTGCACAGCTGGAATAGTCAAAATTGCTTGGTATTCTTGAAAGTCAATATTGTTTAAGCCTTCAAATTTTTCATCTAAAATCTCTTTTTTGAAGACATTCGTTGGGAAAATTTTACTTTGATAAATCATGGAGTCTTTCGCATCCCAGCACATAAAGAAGAGCAAAATAAAAGCATAGGTTCTGGCTACCCCTAAGTTCTCTTTAAGCAAGAATTGGTAGGTTTTAAAAAACAGCATTAAGGTCAAAAAAAACATAATCCAAAAACCTATCCAGGAGAAGCGACCTAAGCATCTAAACTGGGTAATTAAATCTACTTTGTCATGGAGAAAATAAAAGGGAGAAAATACATTATCAAAACTTAAGGGTACTACACAAAGCTTCACATACAATCCTGAAGCGGCAGCATAAGTAAAAAACATCGTAATAAACAAGGCGAAAAAAAACTCGCTTTGAATTGCTTTAGCATACAATTCCTTCATGCTAATTTTTTTCTTTGCAAGAAAAAACACAAGCAAAGTAAAAGAGAAAAAAAGCGTAAACCAAACAAAATTACCCCAAAACCCTTGCGATTCACTTGGAATTTCCAAACTAGCCTTACAAGACTTTATTAAGGGGTAAATACTATTATACGCCTGGGGTGTAAAAATGGCTTCTGGTGTGAAGTTCCATTCTATCCAACTAAATCCAGATGCCCTTGCCTTCCGAAAATCCGAATACGTATCAATGCTTTGCACTAAAGCATAAAAACATAAGCCTCCCATAGCTGTGCTCAAAGCAATACCAAACAAAGACAAAGGTTTAAAATTCTTTTTCCTATACCATTCATAGCAAAAAACAACCAGCGTGAATACGCCTATGGCTAAAGCTAAAATGGGAATGTAATAAATGTGGAAGAAGGCACTACAAAAGATAAGTAAGAATAATTGAATACAAATAGTAATTAAACGTCGCTGAGAATAGCTTTCCCAGAGGTAATAAATACTGCGCATTAACAGCAAAGCAAGTAAAAGCAGACTTGTCAAGGATAAGTTATAAACCCCATGAAATAATTTCAATAGTTGCGGGTTTGTCCAAGAAATAGCAATAGAAAAAAACAAGGCCATTCCCACATGCTTCGAGGTAAAAGGCTTTATAAAAAGAAAAAATAAAATTGGTGTCAAGAACAAATTGAAAAGAAAAAAATAATTGTGAATTCCAATCAAATGCCCTTCAAGGTTAATTATGTTTTGATGAATAAACCTTAAGGGAAGTGCCAAGCCAGGGGTGTTGTCTGAAAAAAAAATGTACTCACCAAAAGGGTAATTCATCTCTGTAAAATGCCAAGGACCTAAAGCACTTGCATCCTGTGTCACGAATTGAAAAAAGGTGAAATAATTCTTTAGTCCGTCATACGTATTCGTGAACATGTAATCGTTCGGCGAGAAAATAAATTTATTGTAAACAATTAAAATTAGAAGCAATTGAAGAATACTCAGCGCAATAATGGGGCGTGCTAGAATTTTATTATAAATTTGTTTATACATCAAATGACTTCAGTATTTTTCAATTAGCTGTTATAACGCCCTGTTTTAATCCTCCCATCTCTTGGGTGGAAAACTATATTCACTCTTGCAAAAGTATTGAAAACTTATTGAATAAGGTGGACATTACATGGATATTAGTCAATGATGGGTCCCTCCAGGGTATGGATCATGATTCCATTGCAAAAATTGAACAAAGCTTGAATAATTTTTCCTATTTCACTTTAGAAAAGAATCAGGGGAAGGGCTTTGCTACGCGTTATGGCGTTCAGCAGGTGGAAGCTCAAAGTTATATTTACACAGACATAGACTTCCCTTATAAAAACGAAGATTTTGTAGCTGTTTACCATGCCGTATCAGTAGGCAATGATTTAGTCATCGCCAAAAGAAGTGAACAATATTATAAGCAAATTTCTAAAAGTAGAACATGGATCTCTCAACGATTCAAAACGATAGTCAAGTTATTGATTAAAATTCCTACTACAGATACCCAGGCAGGACTTAAAGGATTATCTCCAAAAGGAAAAACCATCTTGCTGCAAACGAAAGTCAATCGATATTTATTTGACTTAGAGTTAGTAAAGCTAAGTGTAAAAGAAAATTTAAAGATTAGTGAAGTTTCAGTTCACTTGAAAGAGAACATTGCGCTCAGCGAAGTTTCCTATAAAATACTGCTTACCGAGTTTATAAATTTACTGAAAATTCTCTTTTCATAATGAAAGTGCGCCAAAAATACCTTCCTATTTTTTGGGTTCTATTTGGCATTTTGTTGGTTTGGATACACAGATTTTCAAGTTTACAAAACCCATACTTTTGGGATGAACTGGGGGTCTATGGCAATGGCGTACAGCATCTATATAATCATGGTATCTCTATTTTGGCTAGCGCTATGCCTCCAGAAATTTCAAGAGGTCATCCTTTATTGTTTTATGCCTTTCATGCCTTGATTCTAAAATTTTTTGGAAATAGCTTCGCAGTTTCACACACCTTTGGATTAATACTTAGTTCTGCTTGTTTGTGGGCCACCTATTTATTGGCCAAAGAGTTTGTCTCAAAATTAATGGCAGCACTGGCGGTATGCTTATTAGCTAGTTTAAATATCTTCCTTGCTCAAAGCACGTTAATCCTACCTGAAATGATGGTGGCCCTCCTAAGCACTTTGGCGTTGTTAAGCTACTTTAAAAAGAAATACATTTGGGTCGCTGTTTTTTTGGCCGTAGGTGTTTTAATTAAAGAGTCCATGATTATTGCTGCGGGATTTTTAGGAATAGTTTATGCCTGGGATTTGATTAGAACAAAATCGCTCAAGGAAAATATAGGAACTCTTTTTCTCTTTACGATTCCACTCTTGGTTCTTCTTTTATTTCTACTTTCACAAAAAATACAAAATGGATGGTACTTTTTCCCGTATCATACGGACATCGTAAAAGAAGGTGCTTTATCCGGTTTCTTTGAAAGATTGGAATTGCATTACAACTTTATCTTCTACGAGCAAGGCAGAAATCAGTGGCTTATCTTTGCTTTAATTGCTTGTCTTTCCATAATCCTTACTTCATCAAAAAGAAAAGTAATCCTACTTTGTTGTTACTTCGTCTATTCCCTTGCTTTCTTTTCTTTCGCGTTTTACATGGATAGATACCTTTTGTTTCTTTATCCTGTATTGGTTGTTTTAGTAGCACAAGGCCTAAGTTTTGCTTTTAAAAGAATTCCTAGTCTTGCGGCAATCGCGATGAGTCTTTTCATTGCTTCGTCCATAATAAGTTTGGACGATTCCAAATTCAGATATGATGCAAGTTTAGCTTATGAAGATGTGCTTTTTGTGCATAGAGAAGCTGTATTTTCGCTTTGTAAAGCTGAAGAAACAGAAATCTGTTGTTGGGCCAACTTCCCCATTAACATGTCCCTATGGGAATCCAGTTTGGGATATATAGATGTGAATTGTCAAAATAAAATTCGCTTTGCAAAGAATCCCAATGAGGCAAATTATGTGCTTCTTTATGACGAAGACTTTAAAAATGAATCTTTTAGCTTGCTCCAAAGTTTCGATAAAAATGAAGCCGTAATCAGGCTTTACAAAAAAACAATGTAGCCATTTTGTTTAGTGCGCCTCTAACCAATTTTCACCAAAGCCCGTTTCTGCTATAATAGGCACCTTCAATCCAGGTAAGGCATTTTGCATTTGCTCTATGACCAGCGCTTTCAACTCTTCTTTTTCCGCTTTGAGCACATCAAAAACTAATTCATCATGCACTTGTAGTGTCATCAAGGATTTCAGCTGACGCTTTTCCATCTCCCTGTTGATGTTGATCATGGCTAACTTAATCATATCCGCAGCGGAACCTTGCACTGGAGTATTGATTGCATTTCGCTCGGCATGCCCTCTTAAAATTGCATTTCTAGAGTTAATATCCTTCAAAATTCGCTTGCGACCCAAAATCGTTGTAACGAAACCTTTTTCACGAGCTTGAGCTATGTTTTCATCCATATAGTTCTTGATCCCTGGATAAGTTCTAAAATAAGAATCAATCACCTCTTTGCTTTCGGTCCTTGACATATCTGTTTGTTGACTTAAACCAAAAGCAGAGACACCATAAATAATTCCAAAATTAACTGTTTTGGCGTTGCTTCTCATCTCTCTTGTTACTTGTTCTAAGGAAACATCAAACACCTTTGCCGCTGTTGCCGCATGAATGTCTAGTCCTTGATTAAAGGCGTCTAACATCGCCTTATCTCCACTCAACTCGGCGATTAACCTCAATTCTATTTGGCTATAATCCGCCGAAAGTAAAATATGATCATCATCTCCAGCTATAAATGCTTTTCTAACTTTTCTTCCACGCTCTGTTCGAATAGGAATGTTTTGCAAATTTGGATTCACAGAACTTAATCTACCTGTTGCAGCAACGGCTTGACTAAAGGTGGTGTGGACTCTTCCTGTTCTTGGATTAATCAACCTCGGCAAGGCTTCCACGTAAGTTGATCTCAATTTTGCTATTTGTCTATATTCTAAGATATCATGAACTATTGGATAATCCTTTTGATAGGCCAGCAACTTGTCTTCCCCTGTGGCATATTGACCTGACTTCGTTTTTTTTCCTTTATAAGGAATGCCCATTTGATCAAACAAAACCTCTCCAAGTTGCTTTGGCGAATCCAAATTAAAGTCCATTTTAGCTTCCTCTAATATTTTAGTCCGCACTATAATTTGTTCCTCATTTAAAAACTTGCTGTAAGTATTTAAAAATTGTTCGTCTAGTTTCACTCCACTTCTTTCCATCTTGGTAAGTACCGGCAATAAAGGCAGTTCCACATCCGCCAAGACCTTATCCACTGCATTCGTTTTACACAATACTTTAAATGTTTGTGCCAATTGCCAAGTAATATCGGCATCCTCTGCAGCATATTCCTTTTGTACTTCTAACTCTACGGTATCAAATTTTCTTTGGTTCTTCCCTTTCTTTCCAATTAAAGACTCGATAGAAACTGGCGTATAGCCTAAATAACTTTCTGCTAAATAATCCATATTATGACGCAAATCAGGCTCTAAGAGGTAGTGCGCTAACATGGTATCGTATAATTTCCCTTTCACCTCCACTCCATGATTCGCCAAAATATGAATGTCATATTTTAGGTTCTGACCAATTTTAGTCACTTCTTCATTTGCGAAAAGCGGTTTCAATAACGCTAAGAAAGCTGTTCTATTCGTATCATTTAAGGGAATGTAAAACCCTTCGTTAGCGTGAACGCTAAAAGAAATACCTAGAATGGTTTCATTTAAAACATCCAGACCGGTAGTCTCGGTATCAAAAGCAATTTCACTTTGCTTCTTAAGCATCGTGATTAACTTTTTAAGCTCTCCTTCCTTATTAACCAAGGTATAATTGTGCTCTGTATTCTCAATAGTTTTGCCTTTTTCTATTTGCACTACATCATCCTCTTGTTGATTATCCCCACCAAACAAATCCATTTGTCCGTTTGTAACAGGCTTGTTCACGGTATACTCTTCTCCCAGAATTCTTTTCCCAAGATTTCTAAACTCCAATTCCGCAAATAAATTACTCAAGGCATCATGGTCAGGCTCCGAAATCAATAAATCCTCATCTGTGACAGCGATTGGCACATCTAAAATTATGGTAGCTAATTTTTTGCTAATCAACGCTTGCTCAACATTTGCTTCTACTTTTTCTCTTAACTTTCCTTTTAACTCGTGGCTATGAGCGATCATATTTTCCATGCTGCCGTATTCAGCGATGAGCTTCTTAGCCGTTTTTTCACCTACCCCAGGAATTCCGGGAATATTGTCCACCGCATCACCCCACATACCTAGAATATCTATGACTTGAAGTGGGTCTGTAATTTCCCATTTTTCAAGTACTTCAGGTACGCCCATAATTTCTATGCCATTCCCTTGTCTTGAGGGCTTGTAAATAAAAATATTCTTAGAAACTAACTGCGCAAAATCTTTATCCGGAGTAACCATATAGACTTGGTGTCCTGATTTTTCTTTCTCCTTAGCAATAGTTCCAATAATATCGTCTGCTTCAAAACCTGACAATTCCAAAATCGGGATATTGTAGGCCTTTAAAATTTGCTTTATGTACGGAATGGAATTGGCAATATCTTCTGGCATAGCCTCTCTATTCGCCTTATAAAATGAATGTTCAACTGCTCGGTCTGTAGCTCCAGGTGAATCAAATACGACTGCTAAATGACTTGGCTTTTCCTTCTTCAATAAATCATTTAAGAAAAGAGTAAAACCATAACTAGCGGAAGTGTTTGCTCCTTTAGAATTCTTTATAGGATTATTGATAAAGGCGTAATAAGCTCTATAGATTAACGCAAAAGCATCTAACAAAAACAAACGTTGGTCTTCCATATATTTGGTGCAATTTTAAAAGTAGTATAAATCTAAAACATCTATTAGAACTTCCGACTACCTACTTCGGGTTAAAGCTAAGGAATATTAAAAACAAAAAGCCCCGATAGTGACGATTATCACTATCGGGGCTTGTATTTTATTTCAACAATTTTTAGTTATGACTAACTACAAATTTCTGAGTTGAGATACCATTTTCTGTATTGATTTTCAAAATATAAACCCCATTGTTGTAAGATGAAGTATTGAAAGTTGTGTTCACCTTACTTTCGTTTGCGAAAGAACGCGTTTCAATTACTTTACCATCTACACTGTAAACAGTTAATTCTATGTCTTCGCTAGAAGCTAAACCAAAACTAACATTTACAAATTCGTTAGACGGATTAGGAAAAATATTTAAAGCGTTAACAAAGTTGATATTAGAAATACCAGAGATTATAATTGTTTGAGATGCCGTAGCTGATGGACTTCCTAAAACTTGAACCGTAATAGTATATGATCCAGAAGCAGCATAAGTATGGTTCACAGAATTTGAACCCGTTACTTCGTCAACAACACCATCACCCCAATCAATAATTACTCTTGAACAAGCAGGAGAATAAACTACATTAGTAGCCCCAGCGGAAGATGCCATGGTTACTGTTACTGAATTACCAGTTAATAAAGGCGCACCAAAAGTTACTGTAGGTGCTGGCAAATCTGTAAAGCTTAACGCGACGTTTGCTGTTCCAGTGCCAACAACATTCGTAGCTGATATCACGATTGAATAACTACCCCATGCACCATAAGTATGAGAAGCTGAATTCATTCCAGTTACGTTTTGAGCTGGCGTACCATCTCCCCAATTTAATGACATAGAAGCAGGATTTCCTGCAGCAGTAAAGTTAACCGTTACTGTACTATCGCAATATTCAACACCTGGCTCATCCGTAGAAGAAGAATTCAATGAAATAGTTGCAGTAGGTAATTGTAATTCCGCTAATTCAAATAAATCTAAAATGATAAAACCTGTAGTGGTTTTGTTGTATCTCACTTTAAAATCGGTTTGAGAACTTGGAGCTACAACAGAAAAAGTAAACCTTGTATATACTGAATCCGCACCAGTTAAACTAGCTGTACCGATAGTGTTTGTATACGCACCAGCAGCAGATGTCAATTGACAAGCAACAGCGCCAGTTTGATTAAAATAAGTTTTAGCCCAAATACTAAATGAGTACGCAGTACCTGCAGTTAATGTTAATTCTGGAGATTCCATTCTGTCATCATCCGCGCCAACGGCGATAGTACTTCCATTTAATGAACCATAAACTTGCATTGAACCATCATAAGCAGGAAGATTTGAAAAATCGTTTCCAACAGATAAAGAAATCCCATCTGCATCATTGTCAAGATATTTCCATCCCCATGTAGTATGGTCAAATAAGAAAAGCCCAGCATTCAAATCAGCTACTTCGAAAGAAGTAGAATAAGGAGCGCTGTAAGACTCAGCTGGAGCAATTAAAAGTTGGTAACTAAAATCCTCTGAGGTAGATTCTTGATTCCAGAAAGAAGAGTCAATTTGAACATAAAAGTCTAATACTTGATCAGAAGCTAAAGCTGGAAACAACGTATCTAAACCTAAAGCTCCAAAAATATGTGTGTAAGAAGCACCTGGAGCAATACCACCAGCAACAAAAATAGTGTCACCGAAAGCGACACCTTCTGTTGGTGCATTTAAGTCGTCTACTAAGAAATAAGTTAAGTAAAGCGAATCAACTGAATTCACACCAATGTTTTTAAGCACAACTTCTGAAGTAAAATTAGTTCTTTTAGAAAAATCTACTATTAAGAATTTTCCTGCAGAAAAAGCACTTGTTTGTTTAACCCCATTAGAGTTAACTGCTGTAATCGCCATGTTGTAAGGAAGTGGCTCACTAACTTTAATATCATCAATCCAACACTGACTTTGATCAGTTGAGATTAATCTAAACGCGATATAAACATTGCCACCAGTGTATGGCGCTAAAGAAACGGTATGCTCTGTCCAAACATCTAATTCATTTGTAATCGTTGTCAATAAAACTGTAAAATCTGCAACAGCAGTTCCTGTTGTTGAAAGTCTTACTTGATAAGTTTCTGGATATGCAGGTCCTTCAAAAGAAATCCCTTTCCATGATAAATTTGTAGATGCTGTAGCAGGCGTTAAATCAATAACTTGAGTAATCAACCAATCATCTACAGTACAAGCTGCTGGATTTGTCCAAGATTGGGCAGCAGCAAATTGACCTTGCGCATCACCGTTATCAGAAACCATCCAAGATTCGTTGGGAAATGCAGTTGGGGTATTCACCGTACAAGCATCTTCATTTAATACTGTAAAGTTTGCTGGTGGAAGATCAATGGTTTGAGCTTCAAAATTTTCCTCAAAATACACCTGGGCGTTAAGCGACAAGCCCACAAGCGCTAACATTAATAAAGTAATTTTTTTCATCATATTTTTGTTTAATTTTTAAATTTTGTTTTACACAGTACTCAAAGATAAGTGTTCTAATCTAATTTTTTAAACTTTTATTGTCATTTTAACTTTTTACCAATAAGTGACAGTCTACTTACAATGATAAAAGCATGCTACACGTTTTCTGAATATGTTCTTTAATAAAAAAATACTGAAATGAAAGCGATACAAAACAACAGACTTTCTTGGCTAATAGCTCTAGGAAATATTTTAAGCTTGGTGCTACCAATCAATTTCGTTTTACAATAAGATATGTTGTCCTTGAAACAGCTGTGCTTACTTAACAATGTGTAATTCCCTGAGCCGCGGCTCTTTACTATTTAAAGGTATAGATTGAGACCCTGTCTTTCTCCAAAATATACAATCTGTCTTTTTGAATTTCGCAGTACGTTGCCTCCACCCCTTCAGGTAAGACCATTTCTTCTTCTCTAAAATCTTTGGTATTGTAACTGCGCAAAACACCGTCTTGAAAATACACAATTACGTCTTGAATAATTTGCATCTTTTCAATTCCAAGAATTGGGATTCTCTTCTTATAAGTGGCAAATCTATCAAACACATAAATGCCGTTAATTGGATCTAATAAATAAACATTGTTTTCATAATCTATAATTTGTTTGGCTTGAACCGATTCCTTAAACAAAAGATTAAACTTCTCACTTTTATAAATTGCCTCTCCGTTTTCGTTTACCTTCTTTAAGCTAAAATTAGCGTAATCAAAAACCCAAAAATCGTCATCTCTAGAATGCGCTAGTGCGCTTATACTATAGTAGCCTAAATCAATTAAAGAATAAGAGGCTATTTCCGAAAGTGTCACATCTAACACTTTTACTTTCATAAAGTCCCCGTAATAAACCAAAATTTTCATTGGGTCTATTACGTCAATATTCCAAATTTTGCCGTTTTTGTAATCCTCAAACAAATACAAGAGTTTTCCGTTGACATCATATTTTGTAATTCTAAACTCGCTTATGGTGTATAGGTTGCCCAAATAATCAGTCGTAATTCCTGCATTAGATAGCAAGATACTTTTTACGGGTTGATAGTTTTGTGCTGACACTTGAAAAAACCCTAACAACAGAAAAACACAGAGGGTCTTAATTGTAATACTCGAGTTTTGTAGTCTCTCCAGAAAAAACTGCATAACTTTTGTAGTGAAGCCAGTCGCCCAAATTGATATAGTTTGTGTTGTCATTGATTTTGTGTTCTATTGCTAAATGTCTATGTCCAAATATGTAATAATTTGCTTGAAACTGGGGATGTTTTCTTTGGATATATTGAATCAACCATTCTCGGTCTTCTCCTAAGAATTTTTCCTTTTTTTCGCCATCTCCGTATCTACTTTTCTTTGACCAGTATTGTGCAAGCGCCATGCCAAGATCTGGGTGAATCCATTTAAATACAAACTTACAAATAGGGTTTCTAAAAAATTTCTTTAACATTTTATATTTGAAATCTCCGGGTCCCTTTCCGTCTCCGTGTCCCACTAAAAATTTTACACCATTTTTTTCAAAAGCGTAGTTATCGTCATGGATTGTAAAACCCAACTCTTTTTCAAAATAACCAGACAACCACATGTCGTGATTTCCTTTAAAATAATGAACCGGAATTCCTTTATCGGTAAATTCGGCCAACTTGCCTAAGATTCTTACAAAGCCTTTGGGCACCGTAGTTTGATAGTCAAACCAAAAATCAAAGATGTCACCAACCAAAAACAACTCTTCGCAATCTTTTTGAATTTCATTCAGCCAAGAAACAAATGATTTTTCTCTAGCTAGGCTAGCTTCATAATTTGGAGTACCCAAATGGAGATCAGAAGCAAAGTATATTTTTTTTGAATTATCCAAGTTGGGGAACATCTATGTAAAACACGTATACATTAGCAGTTCCGGAAGCGTTCAACAATCTTGCATGATTGGCCTTACAGATATTTCTTTCCGGATTTAGCTCGATTAATGACGGTAATTTATCAAAAAATTGGTCTTTAAATCTATCCAAACCCCTGTCGAGACTCTCAATTAAATTAGCTCTTGTGGCAATAATTATGTGATGTGGAGGAAAAGAGGTTAGTCGTCTGTTAGTTGCTTGATCTGGAGTTAATAAAACCACCCCTTCATCCGCAATTAAACCAAAACAGTCCGACATTGCCGCATCGCTATTATCCATAAAAAACTCAAACTCTTCTTGTTTAAAGCCTAGACTGAGGATGTAATTCTTGATGTGATGGTCCCAAACGTAAACATGATTCCAGTCATTTTGCGCTTTAAGAGAATCCATGAGTTGGACAAAATTCTTTGTTGACTCGCAGTATATAAACTTTCCACCCGTATTGGTAAAATTTTCTGCAAAACGCACGTCAAGGTCTACCGCCTTAGATGGGCCTTTAAAGTTTTTAAGCTCCTTGCTTTCCGTGCCACCCACATTATAGGTTGTTTTAAACAATCCTTCAGAGAGATTTTTATCTTCGCTAGACATATCCATTAAACAAAACTACAAAATATTTCTTGTTTATTACTTCTCTGATTCTTCGTTGTCAAGAACTTCTTGACTTGGGTCTAAATCAATGTCCTTGGTAGTGTCTTCATTCTTTGCGATTTCCTCTTCATTTCCCTCTTGAAGAAAAGGCCTTTCGCCTATCAACTTCACAACGTCATCTTTAACAATAACTTCTTTTTCCAAAAGAACATTGGCCACTTTTTCCAATTCAGGCATTTTCTCTTTCAACAAAGCGAGTACTCTTATATATTCTTTGTCAATAATCGCTTTCACTTCTTCGTCAATGATTCTTGCGGTATCATCTGAATACGGTTTTTGGAAGGTATCGTTCTTCATTAATTCATAGTAAGATACGTTTCCAATTTTTTCGGTCATACCATAAATTACCACCATGGAATACGCTGTAGAAGTAACTTTGTCTAGGTCGTTCTGCGCACCTGTTGAAATTTGGCCAAACACCAATTGTTCTGCGGCCCTTCCACCTAAAGTAGCTGCTATTTCATCAAGCATCTGTTCCTTTGTGGTTAAGTTTCTTTCATTTGGCATATACCAAGCCGCTCCTAAAGATTGCCCTCTAGGTACCACAGTAACTTTTACTAATGGATTAGCGTGTTCTAAGAACCAACTACTCACCGCGTGCCCTGCTTCGTGAAAAGCGATTCTCCGCTTCTCGTCTTTAGAAATGATTTTATTTTTCTTTTCTAGTCCGCCAATCACTCGGTCAATTGCTGCATTAAAATCTTCTATGCCGATTGCTTCTTTATTACTTCGAGCTGCAATTAAAGCTGCTTCGTTACAAATATTCGCAATATCTGCTCCAACAAAGCCTGGAGTTAAAGCTGCCAATTTTGAAATGTCCAAATTCTTTTCAAGCTTGATGTTTTTCACATGCACTCTAAAAATTTGTTCTCTCTCCTTTAAGTCTGGTCTGTCCACGTGAATTTGTCTATCAAATCTACCTGGCCTCAACAGCGCTGGATCTAATACGTCAGGACGGTTTGTTGCCGCTATTAAAATAATTCCTTTATCAGTGCCGAAACCATCCATTTCAACCAACAATTGATTTAAAGTGTTTTCGCGTTCATCATTCCCACCTTGCATAGAGTTTTTTCCTCTTGCTCTTCCAATGGCATCAATCTCATCGACGAAAATAATACATGGTGCTTTTTCTCTTGCTTGCTTGAATAAGTCTCTCACTCTAGAAGCGCCAACACCTACAAACATTTCTACGAAATCAGAACCTGAGATAGAGAAGAAAGGCACTTTAGCTTCCCCAGCCATTGCCTTCGCTAATAAAGTTTTACCTGTACCTGGCGCTCCAATTAACAAAGCTCCTTTGGGAATCTTACCTCCGAGTCGGGTATATTTTTGAGGTTCCTTTAAGAAATCTACAATTTCCATGACTTCCTCTTTCGCTTCACCCAAACCGGCAACATCTTTAAAGGTCACTTGTGTCTTAGAGTTTTGATCAAATAGCGTCGCCTTAGATTTTCCAATACTGAAAATTTGGCTTCCACCGCCCATTCCACCGCCACCCATGCGGCGCATGAAGAAGAAAAAGATAAATACAAACAATAAGATAGGCAGGAAAAAGATGAGCGTATCCATGATAGACTCTCTTTGTTCATACTCTACATTCATGCTTTCCAATTCTGGATGCTTTGACTTCAGTACATTTAAGTCCTCCGCGAATTGTTTGTCATTGGCTATCGTAAAATAAGCATCATAAGAATCAAAAACCCCTTTAGAGTCTTTTAAGTCTTTGTACTTCTCATTGTTTTCAATAACTTCTTTTTTCAAGTAAATTTCAACTTGCTTGTCATTCACTACAACAACTCTGTCAACATCATCTGCCAACAACATTTCTGTCACAAATTCATTTTGAGTGATTTTCTTGTCGTCTGCCGCACCAAATCCTCCGGACAAAAACAAAGAAACTACTAACAATACACCTAAGATGGCATAGATCCAATAGGGGTTAAACCCTCCGTCTTCATTTTTAGATGAACTTGATCCTTTTTTACTTTTTTTATCTTCTTTCATGCTATTCATGTTCTAATGTTAGGGCGTCGCTCCATAACTCTTCCAATTGATAATATTCTCTTGTCTCTTTATAGAAAACGTGCACAACCACGTCAAAATAATCTAAGATTATCCATTCCGCGTTTGTTTTACCTTCCAAACCTTTCGGCATGACACCTAGCTCGTCTTTCACTTTCTTATACACCGAATCAGCAATAGCATTCACCTGTGTGTGACTATCTCCGTGGCATACAATAAAATAATCCGCAACAGCATCTGTTAGATTTGTTAAATCTAACTCCATTACTTCGTGTCCTTTCTTATCTAAAATGGCATCTATCACCATTTTTTTCAGCTCCAAAGAGGCTGATTTTTGTTTCTTCTTCAAATAAAATATAATTTTGATCTTTTAAACTTGCGCAAAAATAAGAAATCTTTTGAGTCATATACCAAACACCTTAATAATAGGAAAGGTTCTCCATCATCTAGATGAATGCGAATCAACCAACATTTACGCTAAGCAATTGTTAGCAAAAAACAAGCCACTGGATGGAACGGTTGTTTCAACTGACAATCAGACTGCTGGAAGGGGACAATTTGGCAATTCTTGGCAAAGTGAGCCCAATCAGAACATTGCATTAAGTGTGATTCTTTTTCCTAAACTTTTAGTTTCGCAGCAATTTTACATCTCAAAAATGGTAAGTATTGCTTGTGTGAAGGCCTTAAAAAGTATTACAAATCTAGATTTTGAAATTAAATGGCCGAATGATATTTACTACAAAGACAAAAAAGTAGGTGGAATCTTAATTGAGAATCAAATTGCAGGTAATACAATTTCAACTAGTGTGGTAGGCATTGGGATTAACTTAAATCAAGAATCTTTCGTTGACTTACCCCTAGCAACTTCTCTTTATCTACTAGTACACTATTTATTGAGTAGAAAAAAATGTGCTGAGATTTTGTTGCAACATTTTGATGCTGCCTATATTCAATTGAGGCAAAACAATTTCGAGGCAATAAATGCAAATTATTTCAGTCATTTGAAAGCGTATAAAACCTCATTTCAATATCGCGAAAAAGGAGAAGTTAAGGAAGGGATTTTGGAAACCGTAAATGATGCTGGGCAGCTGGTGGTGTTAATAAAAGGTGAAAGGCTGACTTACAATTTTAGGGAGATAGCGTGGTTATAATAACCAAGCATTGATTTTCGAAAGGACACTTTAAAAATTGTCCTTTTTTTGGATTACTTTTGTTCATCTTAACTAATTAAAACACTACTTATGAAAATCAGGCATATCATTCCAATATTTTTATTGCTGCTTTTTTCTGCTTCAACACTTGTTGCGCAGGACTTAGTAATTCAAGACGTATCCTCTAACATGAGAAAATACAGAGGCGTGGAGCACTTACAGGGTAAGGGGCATTCTTTATTAATGGTAGATGAAAATAGCAGCAAGGGTATGAAGCTTTTTAAATTCTATTTATGGGATTATCAATTGAACGAAATTGCAAACAAAAAAATTGAATTAGAGAAAAGATCTTGGTTGGTCGACAACGCAGCCAACAAAGATTACAATTTAATGGTTTTTTATGATTCCAAAAAAGATAATGTAAGATCTTTATCAATTGATAATTCTGGGAACATCGCTGGAGACAAAATTGTAGATGGCATCAAAACCAAGTTTATGGCTATTGAGGACATGGAGCCTTCTTACTATCCTTCAGGAAATGATGGCTTTATCGGTATTGTTCCTGATAAAGAACCAAAATTCGGTTTTCATATGTATCGATACGACAATCAACTGAATACAATCTGGAGTGAAGACTACTTCCCAACAAAAGGTATGCAAGTTGTAATGGACGCGGTAAGCGACAAAGACAAAGTTGTACTTTTAAAATATGGAGTAGATTCAAAGTTTTCTAAAAAACTGGATGTGGATATCACCGCATTTGATAATAAAACAGGTAAAGAGCTATGGTCTTTTGATTTAAACTTAGGAGATAAAACCTTATACCCAACAGAAATCACGATTACGTCAGAAGGAACTGTCGCAGTGGCGGGAATGTATTTTGATGGAGACAAAGTAAAAGGACCAAATTCTGATGGTATTTTCTTTGTACATGTAGGTAAGGATGGGAGTAAATTGGCAACCGTTTCTCAAGAATGGGACGGTGAATTGCAAAAATTCTTAAAAGCTTCTAAAAACAGTATTACGCTAGGTAAGCCTAAGGTAGTGTTTGAAGATATCTTGTTTGACGAAAAAGCACAAGAATTCCGAGTGATTGGTGAAATTTACACCATAGCAACTGCCGCAAAAGTACTTGCCATGTTAGGCGCTACAAGTTCAGACGATGAAACGAAAGTTACTATTGAAGATTTGGTAGTTTTCTCATTTAAGCCTGATGGTGAATTGGTAGATTTTTATTCAGTGAATAAGGCAAGAACGAATATTTATGTTCCAACAACTACCGCTGGTGGTCCAAAAATTGCAAATTACTTGAAACAAACAGGTAACCTACCTTATGCATTCTCTTCTAAGAACGAGAAAGGTGAAGTTATTGCATTTTACAAAGATTTTGTGAAGCAAGATGAAGATGGTTCTTTAACCAATCAAAAGATTGCCTTTGGGGTTAGGAAAATAGGTATTGGAATGTTGAATGTAAGCACAAGCTCTAATACTGAAACTAACGTAAGATACTTGCCTTTTTCAAAGAGAGCCGCGAACAAAGACGATGGAAGCGATGTGGAATTTGATTCTAAGCGTTCTATCTTAATGGTTGCCGCTTCAGATCCGGGTTTTGTTATCATATCTGAATTGTCTAGAAAAACTGGAGAGCTAAGAATCTTTAAAGAGTCTATCGCAAAATAAGCGTAAAAATTAATTTTACAAAAGGCACGTCAAACATTGAGCGTGCCTTTTTTGTTTTTATTACCTTTGGAATCAAATTTATACGAATGAGCAAGATAACTTGGCAAGACGCTTTACCAAGTCACAGACAAGGGAAAGCATTTGAAGACATCACTTATAAAAAAGCAAATGGCGTGGCACGAATTGCATTCAACAGGCCGAATGTAAGAAATGCCTTTCGACCAAAAACAACCAAAGAACTCTACGAAGCATTTTATGATGCTGGGGAAGACACTTCTATTGGCGTGGTTTTATTAAGCGCTGAAGGACCGTCTACGAAAGATGGCGTTTATTCTTTCTGCAGTGGTGGAGATCAAAAAGCTAGAGGTCACCAAGGCTATGTTGGCGATGATGGTTACCATCGTTTAAACATCTTAGAAGTGCAACGTTTGATTCGCTTTATGCCGAAGGCAGTCATAGCAGTTGTGCCAGGATGGGCTGTAGGTGGAGGACATAGTTTGCACGTAGTGTGCGACTTAACTTTAGCAAGCAAAGAACACGCAATTTTCAAACAAACAGATGCCGATGTAACCAGTTTTGATGGCGGTTATGGATCTGCTTATTTGGCAAAAATGGTGGGCCAAAAACGCGCAAGAGAAATCTTCTTTTTGGGAAGAAACTATTCTGCTCAAGAAGCGTTTGATATGGGGATGGTTAACGCCGTTGTCCCTCATGCGGATTTAGAAGATACTGCCTACGAATGGGCACAAGAAATTTTAGCAAAATCGCCGATGTCAATCAAGATGTTAAAGTTTGCTATGAATATGACGGATGACGGCATGGTAGGCCAACAAGTATTCGCCGGGGAAGCTACAAGATTAGCGTACATGACGGATGAAGCTACAGAAGGAAGAAATGCGTTCCTAGAGAAAAGGAAACCGAATTTTGATAAGAAATGGATTCCGTAATGCAACGGCTGAGGTCGGTGCTAATTATAAATGTAAAATTAATTAGTTCTGAGTACATAGTATTGAGTATTGATATTTAAAAATGCCGTTGGCTGTTGGCCTTTAGCTTTAATCAATATTTTTCATTCGTAGCGGGGACCTTAGAACAGAGACTAATAATTTTTCGTCTGAATGTCTAGTCGCTCTAAATCCATAAGTCTGATATCCCACTTCAATCAAAGCTAACTAAACGCAGCATAAGCTGCGACTTTTTTTATGTACCTAAGTGATTTTGTTATTCAGAATGTCGGGTTGGAAAACCCTCCATTGCTTGAGATGTAACATCGAGTCTTTTGATATGAGTTATCAAAGTAAAATCCAGATTTAGTGAGCTCCAGATTTAGTGAGCTGCTCACTATAGTGAGCAGCTGAGGAATTGTAGTAGGTTGATTATTAAGGTATTCTAAAAGTAGCAAATTGGATTAAATTGTCTAAAAATTTCAAGTGAAGGCGCTACGTAAAGAGACAAAAAAGGATTAGTAGTAAGTACTCCATACTATGCACTATTCCATTCGAACTTTAACTAATTTGCCAATAACTTACTCCACTTCTATCAAAACTTGCCCTTTCTCTACTGCTTCACCTTTATTGACTTTGATTGCTTTCACCGTTCCAGCACCTGGACTCTTCAACATGTTTTCCATTTTCATGGCTTCTAAAACTAAAATCGTATCACCTGCTTCCAAAACATCGCCAACTTTAACTTTGATGTCTAATACCAATCCTGGCATGGGCGCTTTGATATCTTTCATCTTTTTTACTGCCATATCACTCATGCCTAACTTTTCAAGCAAAATGTCATACTTGTCCTTGATATTGATAGTGTATTCTGTATCGTTCACAGAGATGACCATGTTCTTGCGCGACTCATCTTTTTTCATCAAAAGACATCGGTAAGAAACCTTATTTTTAAGAATATGGAAGCTGCTGCCTTGTTCCAATAAGTCCCAATCAGCGGCTTCCTTGATCTCAAATTCTGTTTCATTTACTTTTACCTTTAACATGGGCGATTTTATTTTGGTGCTATAAAATTATACATTTTTTACGGAGCAGCAACTACAATAGCACTTGCATTTGCAGTTTTAATCTTGTTTATGAATATATTTGCAGCCTAATTCAAATTAACTTATGAAAAATTTATGGCTAATTGTCTTATCCTTCTTGCTTCTCGTATCCTGTAAAACGAGTAAAGACGCGACCATTGGAAAGAATGAAGTTGTTCTAGACGACTTAAATATTATTGGAAAAAAATATCCTTATCGTCCTTCCGAAGAACGCACTAATGACTTGATTCATACTGCGCTTAAAGTGAGTTTTGACTGGAAAGTGCAACACCTTTTTGGAGAAGCGACCTTAACCCTTGCTCCTTACTTCTATCCAACGGACAAATTGGTCTTGGACGCTAAAGGAATGGAAATCGAACGCATTAGTTTGTTAGGCGGAAGTGATTTGAACTATACCTACGACAATAAGCAGTTGCATATTACCTTAGACAAACCCTATAAAAAAGGCGAGCAGTATACTGTTTTCATCAAGTACATTTCTAAGCCGAATGAATTAGAAAAAACAGAAGGTTTGTCGGCAATCTCAGATGATAAAGGTTTATTTTTCATTAACCCTTTAGGAGATGACAAAGAAAAGCCAATGCAAATTTGGACACAAGGTGAACCAGAAAGCAACTCGGTTTGGTTTCCAACTATCGATAAACCCAATGAAAGATGTACGCAAGAAATTTCTATGACCGTGGAAACTAAATTCTTAGCGATGTCGAATGGGCTATTGGTAAGTGATGTAGACAACGGTAATGGCACCCATACGGTTTCTTGGAGACAAGATAAGCCACATGCACCCTACCTATTTATGATGACCATTGGTGAATTTGCAAGAATCAAAGATGAGTGGAAAGGCATGTCCGTTGATTATTTTGTGGAATCAAAATATGAAGATGTAGCCCGTGAAATTTTTGGTGAAACACCTGCCATGTTGAGCTTTTTTTCTGAAAGATTGGGTGTTGAATATCAATGGGATAAGTATTGGCAAGTTTGCGTAAGAGATTATGTAAGCGGTGCTATGGAAAATACTTCTGCGGTGATCTTTGGTGAGTTTGTGCAACGCGACGCTAGAGAATTATTAGACGAAAATCATGAAGACATCGTTTCTCACGAGTTGTTTCACCACTGGTTTGGTGACTTGGTGACTTGCGAGAGTTGGGCTAACCTTCCTCTGAATGAATCTTTCGCCACTTACGGCGAAGTATTGTGGAGAGAACACCGACACGGTGAAGATGAAAAATATAGAAAAGTTTATGAAGACATGAGCAGTTACTTCCAAGAAGCGGCTTCAGGAAAGCAAGTAGACATGATTCGTTATAATCATGACACCGCCGAAGATATGTTTGACAGTCACTCTTACGCTAAAGGAGGAGTAATCTTGAACATGTTGAGAGATGTCGTAGGAGATGATGCCTTCTTTGCTTCCTTAAAAACCTATTTGGAAGACAACAAATTTCAATCGGTTGAGATCCATAACTTGAGATTGGCTTTTGAAAAAGTAACAGGGAAAGATTTGAATTGGTTTTTCGACCAATGGTTCTTAAGTGCTGGTCACCCTATTGTTGACATTGACTATGAATATACAACCACTGGTGTGGTCGTTAAAATGAAGCAAGCTGCAAGCGCTGAAGAAGCCTTAGTTTATACTTTGCCCCTTCAAGTGGATGTTTATGGAGCAAATGGAATGGAAACCTTCGATATCATATTTCACCAAAAACAACAAAGTTTTGACTTGCCTTATGCAGGTAAAATTAATTGGGTGAATGTAGATGCGAAAAAATCTTTGTTGGCTCAAATAACAAACAATCAAACCGAAGCGACATGGATCTACCAATTCAACAATGGTAAAAACATGTTGGACAAATATACCACCTTAGAATATTTGGCAGAAATTGAAAAACCTAGCGAAGCAGTTAAAGCACTTTTTCTTGCGGCTTTATCAGATAAATACTGGTACATCCAAGATTTTGCAGCGGCATTATATCCCTTGGAAGCTGAAGATTCCATGGCGATAGTATTGTTAAAAGATTTGGCTGTGAATGGACAAAAAACAGATGTTCAGGCTTCGGCAATTTTGACACTCTCCTTATTGGAAGATAAAAGTTTTGAAAGCATTTTTGTAGCTGGGTTGAAGCACCAATCCTATCGAGTGAGTGCAGCTTCTTTAGAAGCCCTTATGTATACGAATCCAACATTAGCAATAAGTCAGGCTGAAGAATGGGAAACCTCTGAGAACTATGATATTTTAAACGTTGTAGGTTATGTATATAGCGAAGTAGGCGAAGCGGATAAGATTTCTTATTTTGAAAAGCATGCTATTGATAATGAAGACGATTATGCAAGAATTTATGCGGTATATTACTATTCTATTCTTTTGGGCAGAATGAGTCCAAGTTTAGCTTTAGACGGGATTGATTTTATTGAAAAATGGGGCAAAACCGATACTGGGGCTTATAGTAAAAACGTGGCAAAGTCAGCTTTGAAAAGAATTAAAATTGCTTTTCAAACCGAAGCTATCGCAATCAAAATGGAAGCGGAAGAAGCGGATTTAAGTAAGTCTCAAAAACTTGGCTTGGAAAGTGAGATGTTAAATTATGTGCATTTAGTAGAACGTGCTGATGCAGGAATAGCAAACATCAAATAAAAATATCCTAACTTTAAGCAAAACGAACTGCCATGACGCATCAAACATTTAACTGGACGCAAAATCAAACCGAAATTTTTGGTCAATATTGGAAAATAGAAGACGCCAAAGGGATTGTTGCTATTGTCCATGGCATGGGCGAGCACAGTTCGCGCTATGGAGATTTTGTAGTGCCGAAGTTAAATGCCGCAGGGTACAGTGTAATTGCTTTTGATCAGTTTGGTCATGGTTTAACCGGAGGTAAAAGAGGACATTGTCCCAACTACGAAGCGGTATTAGACAGCTTGGAAAGCCTATTGAACAAAAGTGATGAATTGCTTGGTGCAGACTTGCCTATTTTCTTATACGGTCATAGTATGGGTGGCAATGTGGTTAGCAACTTTATTATCAAAAGAAACAGTAAAATTAAAGGCGCAGTGCTTTCAAGTCCGATGTTGAAATTGGCTTTTGATCCGCCCGATTGGAAAATGATAGCTGCTAAATTCATGAGAAACATTTACCCTGCTTTTCAAGAAGTGACCGGTTTAGATGCTACCGCAATTTCTAGAAATAACAGAGCCGTTGAGAAATACATTAATGATCCTTTAGTACACGACAAAATCACGGTTAATTTCTCTTTGCCTTTCTTTGAGGCCGGAGATTATGCCATTGAACACGCTGACGAAATCAAAGTGCCCGCTATTGTTATTCACGGTACTGCAGATAAGTTGACCGATTATAAAGGCAGCGAAGCTTTTGCGAAAAAAGCAGGTGACAAAGTAAGTTTAAAATTATACCCGGGCGGTTATCACGAATTGCATAACGACATCGTTAAAGATGAAGTTATAGCTGAGGTAATCTCTTGGTTAAATACACATATTTAAATGCCTCTACTTAACGACAATAATAAAATAGACACTGAAGCGTCCCAAGGATGGTTTAAGGTGCGTCGATTTGTGAAAGAAACCTTTGGCAAACGTCCAGATATTAATGCGATTCTCTTTCTCATTGGTATGAACGAATTGGGCATTTATAAAGAAGAATGGGAGAAAGAAGAAAAGCAAAACTTGATGCACATTGCTGTTTGTCGTCTCTTCGAAAAAGAAGGTTACTACAAATTCATCGAACATGATGCCGATGGTTGGCCGCACTACGAAATCCAAAAAGTCATTCCAAACATCCACTTAAAGGAACAAGAAGGGTGGCTAAAAGAGAAGATTGTGGAATATTTCCAAGAGAAGGAATACATTTAGACATAAGATTCAAGACTTTTGATTGCTTGATTAGATGACTAGTTAACTATTAGATAGATTTTGGTCGGTGGTGTTTAGACGGTGGTCGGTAAAGAAATTCGAAAAAATTGAGCTGCTAAAAATCTTAAAACTTATAAGCACCTAGCTAGTCAAATCGCTCTCCGTGCTGAGATAAATCCAAGCCTTTGAGTTCTTGTTCTTCTCGAACGCGGATTGGAAGTATTTTATCTACCAACCAGTATAAAGCTAAGCTTCCGAAGAAGGTAAAAACACCTACACCCACTAAAGTCAACATGTGGGAAAGAAAGGTTTCTGTTTCACCATAAATCAAACCAACTTGTTTAGCAAAACCTGCGTTTAAAATCATGCCTACGATTCCGCCAACGCCGTGACTTGGAAAAACATCTAACGTGTCATCTAAGACCGTTTTGTTTTTTATACGAATAGCGTAATTACAAACAACTGAGGCGGCAAAACCGATGAACACACTTTGACCGATGTTTACAAAACCTGCAGCAGGAGTAATAGCAACCAAGCCCACGATAGCACCAATACAAGCACCAACGGCAGACATCTTTCTACCTTGAAAACGTTCAAAAAAGATCCAAGTTAACATAGCAACGGCAGAAGCGATATTGGTGTTAGCGAAAGCAATCACCGCATCGGCATTGGCACCCAAAGCAGCACGTGCATTAAAATCAAACCATCCAAAACATAACAGGCCTGTTCCTAAAATAATATAAGGGACGTTGGCGGGACTGTCCGTCACTTGTTTTCTTTTCCCCAGGAAAACGGCTCCTGCTAGCAATAAAATATAACTTCTTTCCCATTTCGAATTTTTAGAATTGATCTGTTGGTTTGGAAAGTGGTCATCTAAACTTACGAAGACCTGCAAAGTCTATAAGACTTCTTAGGTCTAGTTTATTAAGAATAAATGGATTCGAAACTATGTAGGATTAAAAAAAAGCAGCCATTAAGGCATTAAGGTGCTTTAAGAAACTACAATTAAAAGTGAGAGCAAAGTGTTGAACGAGTAATAAAAGAGAGTTAATGGAAATATTAGTATTAACTTTTCCATTATGCTTGAAATATTCATACCTCTATGATTAGATATTCTGCAAATTGATGATTCCAAAGTAGGACGCTAAGAATAGATTCAGTAATCGTAAAACGAGCTAAAAGCTAAAAGACATTAATGTGTATTAAGAAGTCTATATTCGCAGCGGGTGTGAACGAAAGACTTTAACAAGCTAAATTTTTTGAAATTTTTCTCTGTTAAAAAATGAATTAGCCAATATATATATATATTGGCTAAAAATTTAATAAAATGAAAAAACTAAACCTAATTATAATGGCATTTCTAGGATTTGCTGTTATGTCTTGCAATCACATTTTTGAAGAACAAACTGCACTAAATACTGTCCCTCAAGAAGAAAATATCGACCCAGGATTTAGGGAAAAAGACCTTCCTAACAAAAAATGCAATTATCGTTTACAGGGATCTGAAGGCCGGCATCCTGCTTTTTCGTGCAGTATTATGGGTAAAGTTTGCAGTTGTTCTGGAGGAGGAGGTCTTATCGCCTATTTAAATGTCTCTCTAGATATAGTAAAAACTTTTTTTCCTTCAGTAAATACATGGGATGATGTATACGAACTAGATTACAACTCAAATGATTATTTTGTAAATTATCTTAATCATTTAAGCGGTGAATAATTTTAGACTCCTTTACATAGTTGTTCTTTTTATAATCTCTTGTTCGAACAAATGTAAGCTTCCCCTAATTAGGACTGCTTATTATTACAAAATTAGGTTTTTTTTCGTTTAAAAAGGAATTGATTTTTTTCGTTCTGTGGTCATAAATGAAAATCAGTTCCTTTTTTAAATGAGCCCAG
>Ga0209491_10002941_pt1 | contig 29123 bp, 18 predicted proteins | sample BON02_FD_187213 | JGI IMG/M metagenome (GOLD analysis project Ga0209491, IMG submission 187213) | Freshwater microbial communities from Lake Bonney liftoff mats and glacier meltwater in Antarctica - BON-02 (SPAdes) (version 2) | ecosystem: Environmental > Aquatic > Freshwater > Ice > Glacier...
CACTACATCAAAACACCTTCTGTAAACTAACAATGTGTGAAGCGCAGGATACTTTTCGAACCAACGAATTCTTTGGTGTATGTGGAAAAGACCTGGTTGTATGTCGGGTCGGTCCAAAAGCTGCTTGACACTCCACACTCCTACAGAAGCTGACAGTTTATCTTCCTTCCGTTCTATCTCTCTGAGCGACACAGCAACCCAAATTCGGAGATCTTTGTACACGGAAAGCAGTTCCGCCCACACGGATTCCAAGACGCCTTTTGGGGCGGCGTCTGCTGGATACACTGGTACTGTTATGATGTGTTGTCGCTGCATGATTACAAGCGTCCTCATTTCTTAAATACATTTAAATTTAGACACTTTGTCGGCCAATGTAAACATTTTTAATCATTCAACAAACTCGATACACACTCAATTTGCTTGCGCGTGACGGCGCCCGCGCCCGCGCCCGCCCGTCGCGTGCTGCCGGTTCATGTTGGGCGCGTTGATGTTGTTGTTGCAGTGAAAGGCCTGCTGCGTGTCACCAGCGAGAGCGCTCTGTTGAAGCACAGCCGACCGCCGCTCGTGCGAGCTGCGGTTGGGGGAAAAGGCCGTGCCAAAGTGCAGGTGCAGGTTGGCGACGCTTCTCTCGATGCTACCCACGCTCTGCATGAGTTTGCGCATGTCCTCCCTGCCCCCCTTGTCGAACGCAGGATCCTTCCCGAGCTCCGCCGCGTGCTGTTGCAACAACATCTGCACCAACGACTCGTGCTCCAGGCGCTCGACAGCCGCTGCCTCCTCCGCCAGACACTCCTGCTTCCACCTCGCATAAGCATCGTCGACCGGAGTGAGCATCGCATGCATGCGGTCTAAGTTGTAACACGAGTTTCTCGGTGACACAACCTGGCTGACAGAATCAGAAGGCGCCACGCTGTCTGCCAGGTCGCAGAAAGACATTTCAGAGGCGCAAGACTCGAGGGGCTCCGGACCATACACCGGCCCCTCGGGATTCTCTGGTCCATACACCGGCCCCTCGAGAGGATCTGGTCCATACACCGGCTCGGCTACGTCAATCGTCACGGACAAGACCTCCGCACGTGCATCGGAAGCATTGCCTGCAGCGGCGCCGTTCGCGGCGGCCTGCCACTGTGAGGTTGCAGTGGGCAGCTGCAGAGAGGTCATCTGGTCTCCACGGTGGCCGGGCTGATACACAGTGACTTTGATTTTTTTTGCACTCACATCCTCACATCCACTGCACACTCTGAGGGTATCGAGAAAATGCAGTCAGGTGCGACTTGTCCAGGCGCATGGCAAAGAACAGGTCGCCTCCAGGACCCTCACATTGCAAGGCCGCGCTGGGGTCTTGGGACAAGTGTGTGTGGATGGCTTGGTGAATGCGCAGATGAATCTCGCGGTCGAATCGTGCTGTCGGTGGCAGAGTCCTCGACAGCATGCGCTCGCGTCGTTTCCGGGTCTGCTGGACAGTTTTGCAATACGCTCCTGTCGCACAGCACCGCACCGTGCACACGCCTTGAAACATGCTACGCGTCACAAGGGACCGGGCGGCTCAGTGGCGTTTCGTCCGTCTGATCTTTCAAAAAATATTGGGCAGTGCATTTGGTATTTGAGATAATGCTCTTTCCGTGGAATGCAGTATGGAAATGCCGATCCCCACGACGAAAGGCTCCCGCTTGCATCCCTTGTGGCCTATCCCCGCCCCCCTGATCAACCTAGGTATGCCTCGGACAATGATGCCGGGCAACAGCAGTATCCACAGCAAGAGCAACCCCCACAGCAATATCAACAGCAGTATCCGCAGCAATTTCCACGGTACTATCGCAATTCACTGCAACATGAGTCAGCGCCAAGTGCCGAGTATGAAGTCCTGGGAATGAACTACTGCGAATTCTGCTGCGTGATTTTTATCGTTGTTGTCCTCCTCAGTTTCACATCTGCTTGGTGGTTCTGACAGTGATTGTCTATTGCAATGTGTTTTATGGTTGTCAACAAAAAGCAAACCATGCTGAAATGGTCGCGACCTGTGTCAGTGTCAAAAGACAACATTGCTGTTTTTTTGTTTCAATTGACAGTGTGTGCGCGTCGCGACGTATCGTGTTCAAAATGGACCGAACTGAACTGGATGCGCTAGTCGCCTTCATGATTGCGCATCATCCGGTCCCTTCACTGCCTGTTGTTTGCTCAAAAGGGGAAGGCAGCGCTTATGTTGAGGCTGTGGCGAGTACTCACGACATACTGGCGAACAGCATCCGCTTCTCGGTGCTGCACGCCGCGAACTACTCGGCCGCGGCGCTCGAAAAGAGCCGCGACGCCAAGGAGGCCCTTCTCATCGATCTCCAGGCTGACATCATGGCCGTCGCCGGGCCGCTGCCGCACGACATCAACGAGGTTCAGGTCGACGGGTGCTACGCTGTCTTCTGCGAGGCGGCGCGCGCCTACCAATCGCTCTACCCGGGCTCGCCTGACCTCCGCATTCGCGGCATGGACTCGGTGTGCCGGAGCGATCTGGTGCATGCGCAGACGCTTTCGCACCTGAGGGCGAGAGACGGCATGTTCGAGCCGGAGGAAGGCGACGCGCCGCTCGCGGTCGGCGCGCTGAGCTCATACCGCGAGCTCATTCGCGCCGCCGTCGAGCAGCAGATAGCTGTGCAGCGAGCCGCGTAACCGGTGCAATACGGTTAGTCCCAGCCTGCCGAGGCGGACTTGATGACGTAGGCGGCGACCAGCCCGATTTCAGCCTCGGAGAGGCGTTCGGCAAACACAGGCATGCCGTTTTTTCCGTTTGTAATTTGATAGGCCACTGCCTTTTCATTGAAGCCCCCCGTCAAATACTTTTCAATGGCCGCCTTCTCGAGCGTGTGGTCGGCCACAATGGCATTTTGCCCGCCTGCGTGGCACGCGGCGCAGTTGGCGTTGAAAATCTGTTCGCCCGTGAGCGCGCTGGGTCCGGCCGGAGCGCTCAGGCGCAGGCACAGCGCGGGCCGTGTGACAGCAGGCCGGGCGAGACGGTGTCCTGTGAGTACGAAGCCGTGGCATGAGAGGCCATGGCTGGCCACAACGAGCAGGCCGAGAAGCACCCTGTACCCGTCCATTACAGACCCAGTGACGTCACGTAAATACTCCTGAGCGCGTGTTGTGCGGGTCGAGTGTATTATATAAGACGGCGCGCCCGTACGCTGCTCTTGTGTATATGAGAGCTGAGATGGACAAGCCCAACGGCGACAAGCCCAACGGCAACAAGCCCAACGGCGACAAGCCCAACGGCAACAAGCCCAACGGCGACAAGCCCAACGGCCACCCGTTCTGTATCTCGAAACCGCAGAACGCGAACACGCGCGAGCAGCGGATGCTGCTGTTCACGAGTAAGGTGCTCTTTATTCTTATGTGCATCAAGATCGACGGCATCCAGGTGCTGGCGTACCCGGACGCCGCGGGCCTGTACCACTTCATGTTCCCAAAGTCGCGCAGACGCGTGCCGTTTGACGAGAAGGTGCTGCTGAAGCTGCGCGGGGAGATGCGGGCGTGCCGTGGCGTCGTCATCTTCGAGCTGTACTGCTTCCGGGCGCGCTTCCACGACCATAACTTCTATGGCACGTGCGGCCTGCCGGTACGACAGAAGGACATCTCGCTCGCGGAGATGGACGAAAGCTGCCTGACGATGGTCGCGACGCACACTGCGCACGGCGCCGACTGCCTCGAGCGCTGCGAAAACATCCGGAGTTGGTTTGCACAGGGCCACGTGCCGATCCGCGAGGACGGGTCGTTCGCGTGGCCCGACGGCGCCGACCGGCCGCTGGTGACAGTGTTGGACTTCAAGAAGGTCAGCAACGTCGACGTGGAGGTCCGCCTGCGCGAGATCAAAAAGGAGCTGAGCAAGATCAACTCGCCGCCAATCGAGGGCCTGGTGGCGTACATGCTGTACGGCCCCAGCGACGCGGAGCGCAACGCGTTTCCGGCGTGGGGCAAGGAAGGCCCGTATGTGGCGCTGCACTACTTCGCAAAGATCAAGGCGCAGGACACGGTGACCACCATGTGCACGGCGGTGCACGGCAGCAACGCGACGCCGGGCCACCCCGCGCAAAACTATGCCCTGCTGGCGCACCCGCTGCCGGACCCGAAGACAGACAAGCCGCGCACCGCATTGTCGATTCCTCTGGACACAGAAGAGCTCACAGAGTTGAAAATGGCCCTGAAATGTCAGACAAAAGTCCGAGTCTTGTGCGCACACATCGACTGGTACTGGAACACCGACCGGGGCCCACCACTGGGGGTGCCGAGCGACATGCGCTTCTTTCTGGTCCTCAAGGTGCTCTTCGAGCCGCGCAACATGCACGACCTGCGCGCGGCGGGCGACGTGTTCGCGATACAGCGCCCGAAGGCGCGCGCGATCAAGGCGCGCGAGGAGGAGCCGCCGATGATGAGCGCGGTCGCCGAAGCCGCCGCGGCGTGGGCGGCGTGCGAGAAGGCGAAGGCGAAGGCGAAGGCGCAGGAGAAGCGTGACGAGAAGAAGCAGGAGCGGAACGAGGCGCACATCGACTTCAACCTGAAGACGGGCAAGTGGAACACAGCAAAGCATCAGGAGATCGCGGACAATAGCCGCAAGCAGTGGAAGACGTTTTATGGCAACGTGGCTCTCGCGTTCGGGGAGGCGTTCACGGCAGAGGAGCACGCGGATGCAGAAAGCTATCGACCCCCGAAGCAGCTCACAGCGAAGGAGGAAGCCGACATTGAGAGTGAACAAAGATATGTGCGTGATCGTATTGCTAAGTATCGGTCGACGCATGAATATGTGGACGAGCCGTGTCGGGCCAGCATGATCGCGCGGGCTGCGGACGTCGGACTTGTTGTTGGCGTAGACATCATTTGGCCCGTGGTGCAGTTGAAGTCATTTGTACACGATGCCTGGTTGTGTCCATCTCGCGACCTGGCACAGACGAGAGCGCTCGAGGCCGAGCAGCGCGCAGTGACTCGCCTGATCCGCAATGCGGTGTTCAAATGCGATTATTATTCCAAAGACGACAGGGCAAGGATGATCTGGCGTGCTTCGCAGTGTGGCCTTGTTGTGGACAGCAACATGTGGCCTTTTCTAAGCCAAGTGAATGCAACCAAAATGCAGAAAATTCATTACAGGATCGAACCCAAGGACAGAAAGGATCTGCCAGAGCTGTCGGAGGAGCTGGCGGCCAAGTGGAAGCCACGGCCGGCGCCTAGGAAACTCCCCTTGCAGCAGGTGGACAGCTTGGACAAGGGCAAGGGTCGCGCTGATCCCGGCCCCCCGAAAAGAGGCCGGCCTCCGGCGCAGGCCCGCGTTTGTGTACTGCCCGCGGTGGACGTGGACGACGGTGGGGATGCCGCGCCGAAGAGAAGCCGGCCGCCGGCGCAAGCCCGTGCCACTCCGACAGTCGAGGAAATTTCCAGCGACCACGACGTGGTAGGGCCGGTGGAGTTGTCTGTCATGCACCCGCCGCTGCCTTGCACCCAGGCCAAGGCAGCTCCCGTGGTATCTGAGACTGCGAGGCTGATGACAGAGAGACAAGAGGCAGTGGACAAGTCGCATGCCAAGACGGTCGCTCTGTTGCACTCCTTGGGGTCGGTCGTGGTGCCGTTCCCCGGGTATGACAACGTGTAATGAGAACACCATCACAGAGAACACCATCAGAGAACACCATCACAGAGAACACCATCACAGAGAACACCATCACAGAGAACACCATCTGGATGATCATGCATCTTTATTGAATAAACGTGAACCCTGACTAACTTAACAATCAGCGCGTCTCTGTCCCCTCAAGTGTACTTGTCCACAAAGCGCACCAGCGCGTCGAGCATCCATGTACGTGTGCTCGACGCCGAGGGTGAGCGGCGTCTCCTTGCCAATGGTGACAAATATGTTGATACACCCGCTCTTGCTGACGTTGAGCAGGATGGCAAGCTGGGAATCTGCACGGCCAACACCCAGCAGCGTCTCCTGCCACGCCAGACAGACGCGGCTCAGCTTGAAGCTTTTCATGTAGGACTGCTCCTCGCCCATCACAACCATGGCGCCGGTCCACTCCGGCGCATCCAGAATGCGTGCGTCGAGGTACTGGCAGTTGATATTGACGGGGTGCGCAAGACGCACGTTGGCGACCAGCATGTGCATGTTCACCTCGTGCACGCAGTTTGGGTCGAAGGCGTGCTCGATAATGAGGAGGAGGCCGGAGCTGCTGCGGCCGGCCCGAAAGAGGGTGTTGTTGCGGTTCTGCGCCGTCTGCAGGTTGCCGTGCACGCTGAGCAGGGTTTCAAACAACCCGAAAGCGTTGTGCGTCTTGATGACCATCGGCTCGACACCCGCGTTGTAAAATTGCAGAGAATAGGAGTGCCGGATGCGTCCGCACAGGTTGGTGATGCGCAGCGCTCGCGGTGGCCGGGGCGCCTTGGCTGGGTTCACCGCACTGACTTGAACCGTCACAACATCGCTGTGAAAGTTGCGGGACATGCTCTCCACGTGCTGTGCTATGGTGCACAAGAGGCCCCCCGTGCAGGCCTCCATGTGCCATCGGGTGAGCCTCACTTTGTTCTTGGTGATGAACACAATTTGAAACATCACGGCAGCTCTGCCGATTCGGGGAGGGGCAGGTCGATGTCGAAGTGGATGCGCGCACGCTTCTTGGACACGGCGAGCGGTGGTGCGGCCGCAGCGTTTGCGCCGTGGCCGACCGAGCCGTCCCCGCTGTCCGTGTCAGTGTCGTCGGTGGTTCGCTGGCAAACACGACATTTGACCAGTTTTGATTGCGTGTCGAAAACGCAATTAGTGACGTGGCACATTTTGCCTTCTGCGGGCGGGTGGTACAAATCACAGTGAAACCTCACTATCGCGCCCGTCGCGGGTACCCGTCCGACGAACTGATACGCCTTGATTTTTTTGAGCAAAAGTACGTGCATCTTGCGGAGTACAGGGTGTCGGCTACCACACAGCGACTTTCAGTTGCCAGTGTTTTTCGAGAGACGTCAGCGCCCGTCATGCGAGTCATCTGCACAGACGGCCGTTTCTACGAATACGACTTCCCCGAAGACGTGCCCATCGACGCCGAACACGTGCATGCCATGTTGTCCCGCCACGTCAAACCGGACGGCCGCATCGACGACCTGTGTCTGGACTTCTCTGGGAGCTACCTGCCCATTGCACACGCCGGAGAGCTGCGGCTGGTCAGTGCCCTCGTGGTGGCCTACGTCATGGCGGACCAACGCCTCGTGAACGAGGTGCGTGAAACACCCTCCTGCACACCCACCTTGTCTGACTCACCAGACTCGAAGCCAAAGGCGCCCATCAAATTAAAGATGCCCTGCCAACCGCCACAGGATGGCTGGCGAAGAAAGGTTCACTCATTTTAAGGATCAACTCAACGTTCTTGGCACTCACCACGATGCTCAGCTGCAGGGCGAGCTGCAAAAGTTCTGCATGAAAATTGATCAGACACCTGAAAGCGAGCACATGGTGAGCTGGCTGGACGCCAAATATTCGCGCCCTTTGTGGCAGCTTGGCATTATTGCCATGATGGCCAACAAGGGCATCGTCATGATGATCTATGGCCAACACCACGACGCTGAGTTGTTGTGCCTCGACTCTCTGGCGGAAGAAGCGCCCGAGCCAGAGCAAGGCACCGACCCGCTGCCCGATGCATCTGCTGAGGGCGCAGCGGAGTCCGAGCCAGGCTCTGTCGGAACGGGCCAGACTGAGGAGCAGGCAGTGGAAGAGGAGGCGGTGCCTGGCACTACGCCTGCCCAACCTGCCCAGTCTGCACAACTGGCCCAAATACAATCCATGGCCGCTCAGTCTCCATACGAACCGTTGCTCATCCCTGAGGCGACCAGCAATACTCTGTTTGAAGACGAGTTGGCTTCCCTGTCGCTTAACTAGTGTGTGCGCACAGGTGCCAGTTTCGCCCGAAGCCAGGCCGGACGGTGGTGATGTTGACAATCCTTCATGTACAGGCTCGGAGAGCGAGGGAAGCCGCTGCGTCAGCGACGAAGAAATGAACGAAGAGTTGAGTGTCTACCACGACGCCTTGGGGTACGAGAAGCGCTTCGAGTTGCGACAGTGCAAACACACGAGACCAGGCATATAAGCAGGAGCCGCGCGTGTGAAATGTGGCCAAGCTTTCGCATGCTACTGGCCGGCCTGCTCGTCCTGGCGATCTGTCCCCGACCCACAGCAACGCAGTTTACCGCCTCTGTCAACCCTATTCCATCAGCCGCCCTTGAACTCACGTACAAGGCGGACCAAAACAAATGGCTCTTTGTCGACCAGTACGCCGTGCCGTACGAGCGCATGATGGTGCAGCTTTGCGTTTCCCGCGACGCTGCTCACTGCAGCCTCGCCTCTGAGCATGTGACGGACACGTGCGCTCGCCTCGCCACACAGCTGGGCAGCCCGGCGTGGCAGGCAGTGGACGCGACACCGGACCCGTGCCTCAACCTGTCTCGCGTGGAGGCCTTCATGCGTAGCGAGGGCCCCAACAGCCTCTCCATCGAGAACAATTTGGCGGCGCTGCGGGCCTTTGACGTCAGCCCGCCAAGCAACTCCAGCGACGGCAAAGTTGTGTTGCGCGTTCGTTTTGTGTACGTGCAGACCCTGGGCGCTCACTCGGCGCACGTGCACGCGTCGGCCTACGAGATTGTGATGCGGCCGCTGCAAGATACTCCCGAGTCTTTGGTGGTGCAGACAGAGTGCGGGGCGCGCGGCCTACGCAGTCCGCACTCGCGCCTGGCACCGTCGTTGGGCGGGAGCGTGCTGGAGGTTGTGGTTCTCAACGACACCGGCACGCCGATCCGGGTCTGCGTGTGGCAGTGCGTCCCTCCGTTCCTGAAAATGCCGTGGAATGCGCCGGCCTTCCCGGCCAACACCAGCGCCGCCAAGCAGGGCTCGTGCGCCAGGGCGCCGGTCAGCTTCTCCACAGTCGCCCTCAGCATCCCTCTCATCAACGTGACTGCTCTCACCTTTGATGCGTCGCGGGACATGCTCTTGGGCGTGGACCGTCTCGCCGAGAGCATAGCCGCAAATTTGCTGGCCCAATTCGGGCCGGTGCGCGTTCTCATTTCCCTGCGCGGGTCCACATACAACGCTCGGCATGTCCAAGAAGTGTTGGACTGGACGCGCCGCTTCCGGCAAATTCAGGCCTTTGATGTTGTGCTGACTGTCAACACAGATTTTACTTTAAAAAACGCTCCTGGCGTCACGCGCCGCCTCCTCCAGCAGTCTGGCATAGCAGACGACTTCTTGGACATAGTGCTGGTGGCGGCCATTAACTCACAGACCTCATGTTGTCTGGCCGAGGTTGCGAAAAAGATACCTGAGGCGTTTGAAGCATCGTCCTTCGATTTTGGCACACAGACGGTGGAATTAGGCGAGGCTCAGGTGGAGTCATCTGCATCGATAACAGAGAGACGAAAAGTAGAGGAGGTGACACAAGAGCAAGTGACTCGTAGAGCGGGAAATGACAACATAAGTATCTGGCTGCCTATCGTGCTGGTGCTGATAGTGGCACTGGCGTGCTTTTTGCAACCAAAATAGAAGAAAAGGGAGGCGGGGGGGGGGGGGAGGTTGTTCGAATAAACACACATCACATCTGTTCTTTCAAGTTCATTACAATCGCCTCTAAATTCACACAAACTCCTTGCGTGTCGCGGATCAGTCACTCTGTGCATCTGTTTCTCTGTTTCAGCTCTTTGCACCCTGTACACTGTCGCGCTGAGTTCTTGCCCTCGTCAAACCAAAAGCTTCCCAGATCTCGTGAATCTCCAATTGAATCTTGTATGCACGTGCAAGCTTCTTCTCCTTGCCTGCCTTGTCTGTCAGAGGCAGCATTTTTGCCAGCGGCAGACGGGCGTCTTGCGAGCTAGAACCACCTGCAGAGTCTGCCGGCACTACAGCCATTGATTTGTGAGGACGACCCCTTTTGTGGTGGCTGCACAAAACGTGGACAGAACGGTCCAACTTCTTACATTCCAAGCAGCGCAACTTATCACGGTACAGCTCCCACACAGCATCTGGCCAGAACTGGCACGAGTCCTCCATTCGCGATTTGCAAGTCAGAATGTTGCGAAGGCACGCCGTTGACACATCATACATATGTGCATAATCCTGCACTATCATTTTGTACTCTGCTTCCGTAGTCGGGGCGTGTGTACGCAGGGCATCGTACATGTTGTTGATGTACTCTGCTGACAAGCCTGCCTGACTTGCCGTCCGCTTCGGTTTCTTGTTGACTTCGCATGCACCTTGCAATTCCCGTTTCTTTTTCCTCAAGTTCTTCCGTTCCTGCGAGCAAGCCTCTGTGAGGCCTTTGAGCATTGAGGAGGCGTGGACATGGTCTTCGTCAGACGTTGCGAAGACATCCGAGTTCAACTCATCAGACCTAGGGAAACCGCTCTCCGACGGCTCCCAGTCACTGTCAGTCCAATGCCCGTCGTCGCTCATCTTTGCGTAAGCTGTAGGTCCACTTGCAGCAGATATCGATGCCATATTGCAGAAGTCGGGGCTGGGGTTGATGTGGCTCATGATGTCAATCAAACTGTCCAGACCACCGACATCCTGAGCTGAATGAGATCCATTGTTCTGCAATGTGCGAGCAGCCTCCTCCTGATTCTTGATGTCGAGCATGACGGACGAGAAGAGGACCGACGCCTTGTGCTGTGCCTCGTACGTACTTATATACTGTTTTGCACTTGGTGAAGGACTGTTGTTCCTGGTAACAACAGGCACGGGCCCAGGGAGGGCAGGTTCCACCAAGTCGCTCCCCAGAGCGTGCCCCGTGTATTGCATTCGGAGGTGTTTGACAATCGACGATGGAATGCAATTAAATGGACGATGGAATGCAATTAAATGGATAGAATGCTCCCCCACTCTGGGGAATCGGTTAGGTACCAATGAGGTTGGCAGAATGTGGTTTCTCCCCAATATTTTTCAGAAAGGGGTTTTTGAGAAATGCATTTTTAAAAGTTGGTTTCTCCCCCAAAAAAAATAGAAAGGGGTTTTTTGAAAGGCATTTATAGGAAAATGGTTCGTGGACCGCGCCAGTATTAACGGCGCTCCGCGTGCGCACAATGGCCGGCTCGAGGCCCAAGCCCCAGCCGGCCACCCCCGCTGCAGCACGCGCCAGCATGGACATCCGTCACGCCCACAACACTTGTAGCTCCGCCGAGATTGACTCGTGCTGCAGCGTGCTGCGCGGCTCGTCGCACGCCACCATCAAACTGCTGCCCAACCACCACATAGGCACAGACGCGCAGCTGCACGGCTTCCACTTCTCGTGCCACGTTGAGGACAAGGCCAGTGTGCTTCCGGTGGGGGTGGACATGTGCAACATGGTGTCCATGTACGAGTGCGGCGACGGCCCCGCCAACGCCCCGTCTGGAGCCCTCAACCCGCACGCGCTGCGCGTGCTGAACAATGTGCCACACTACCAGGCTCTGCTCGAGCAATACATTGCCGACCTCGATGCGAACCCCACCCGGCCCGCCCGCTTCGACTGCATCCCCGACCAGAGCGAGCTGCAAGCCACGTCGATGCTGCAGGTCACCGGCTTCAATTGCGTGGACACCCGGCCGTGGAAGCCCGAAATCTCGAACCGCGTGGGCCTCTACCACACCTTCACGCGCTCCACCGCCAAGGACCAGCGCACACACAAGGTCTTTGTCGTCGTGTCCGGCTGCCTGAGCGAGGCGGCCGAGGAATTCCACAACCTCTGGCTCGACTCGCGCGACCACATCAAGTGCGCGGACCTCTTGCGGTGCGAGGAGCTCAACTGGCTGCGCAGCTGCACGCACCGCAACCACAACCGCGTGGCCTCGGATATCAGCTCGCTGCTCGGGCTGCCCATGCGCCATGTCGTCGACGCCGACGACCCCAACCGCGTCGCGCGCATGCTCTTTCCCACGACCACGACGTTCAAGACGGACATGCGCCTCTCCGACGACTGCAGTGGCCAGCACATTCGCCTGGTGGACAGCGGCTGCTTCTCGGACGTGTCCAACAACGGCATCCTCTTTGAAATGTTTGGCAGCGAGGGCTACTGGCTCTTCCAGGGGCCTCGCGACTACTCCGACAACTACATCTACGGCTCCGTCTTCGGCAGCACCAACGAGGTGTCGTGCATGCCGTCGGTGACCGTGCGCTACCACAGTCTGCACTCCCCGAGCAACGCCCACAACACCGTGGTCGTGCCGCTCGCTGCGAAGCCAGGAGTGGCGCCGAAGGGTGATGGGGGCGAGCCGGCAAGCTCCGCCGCGAGCTCCGCCTTTCTCTTCCCCGACGAGCAGTTCTTCAACGTCATCCAGGAGCTTGGCTTCAACCGCAACGACGGCACGCTGAATCTCATGCCGCTGGTGTACTACGAGCGGTAGATGTCCGCACCACATGTCGCAAAGCCCATCCTCAACAGTATAAAGCCGCGGCCACCCTGTGCGCAATGTCCGTGCGCTCCCTGACACGTGCAGTCATCGTGGCCCTCCCGTGCCTCGTCCTGGCGGCGGCGGGTGCACCGTCGGAGGTGGTGCGCTACTCCCGCATGGACACCTGCGACCAGCCGTTTGCCCGCCCGCCCACCGACCCCGAGACGCTGCACAACGAGGCCTACGAGTGGACACAGCACACCCCGCTGCGCGACTGGCAGTTTGCCCCCGTCTCCCTCGCCGACAGCGGCATGCGCGACAACGAGTGGTACGACGAGCTGCTCGAGGCCTCGTGCGTGCGCGTGTCCTACTCGAGCGCCGTGCGCATGCCCGCGGTGCTGCAGAAGTACACGAGCCTCGGCAACTTCCGCACCAAGATCGTCAAGACCACGTGCGTGCAGGCCGGCTCCGTCGTGCTCAACGACCTGCGCCTCACGGAGATCCCGTTTGTCCGCCGCGTGCACATCACCAGCAAGATGCGCTTCGCCAACCAGCAGGTCGAGACGCTCATGCGCGCCGTGTTCGTGCTCCCGTGGTACCTGCGCTTCCTCGAGTCCACGGCGCACAACGTGGTCGTCAGCAGCTTCGACGACGAGATCACGGCGACCGTGCACCAGCTCTGCGAACACACCCCGCCGCCCCCGCCCCCGCCCGTCCACATCGCGCCGCTGCAGCCGCCGGTGGCGTACTTTTCGCGCTGATGTGGTGGTTGTTAATAAAAGGCGTTACAGTTCGAGTGTCTTGAGAAGGCGAGCCGCGTGTATTTACGCGGCTGAGATTTATGCAGAATGCACGGAGTTGAATGCCATGTGATGTTATTTTTATTCATAACCATGTTCGAGGCTTGTCTTGCGCAAGCAATTTGTCCTGAGGCCACATACTCACTTCCTGTTTCAAGCAATGTTGTACAAATGTGCGGTGCTGCTCAGAATCAGGCATGTACTGTCACCCAGTCGTCTTATCATGACTCTGCATCACACCAAAGACACTTTGCCGTGGATGGAAATTTAAATACCTTGACATACACTGATGCGGGCAGAAGAACTTACGGTCCCACGACCCCACACTGGCTCAGAATTGACCTGCAACAGACTCGGTCAATTTCGTCAATCACTCTGTGGGTAAATTCAATTTCGCAAATGAACAATGGACATTTGCGAATAGGTGATGGTACGATATGGAGCGACAATCCCATTGTTGGAACTCTTACAGGAAGCTATCAACAGCATAAATTTGCGACGCTCCACACTGGACGATACATATTTCTGAACATGCCATTGATATCACAAACTGGATTTCTCAGTTTAACAGAAATCACCGCAAGTATGAGTTGTGAACAGTGCCCACCGGATCACACCTCTCTTGTAGGTAGCACATCAGTGTCACAATGCAGTTGCAAACCACTTTTTATCACTTCAGCAGGTGGTGTGTGCACTCCATGCGATGAGCTCACCAAGTTAGAGCCAACCTGTCAACCGTGTCCAGTGGCCACATACAAAACAAATATTTTAAAAGACGTCATACAGATGTGCGGTGTTTCTCGAAATCAGCCCTGTGTGGTGACATTGTCCAGTTATCATACATGGTCCGGACACAAAAGCGAGAATGCTGTGGATGGAGATTTGAATACTCTGGCCTACACGAACCCTGGCTCTATGTCAAGCACTGCTGCCAACCCCCATTGGCTGAGAATTGACTTACAACAAAATAGAAGCATTTCGTTAATCAATCTGTACATTGCAAACTTTGCTGGAATGAACAATGGACACCTCAGAGTGGGCAGCGGTACAACATGGAGTGATAATCCAATTGCCAGAATACTTACCGGAAACAATCAAATACACACGTTCGCTGCATTTCAGACAGGGCAATACATCTTTCTAAACATGCCATTGATTCAAATTGGAAGTTTCCTCAGCGTATCAGAAATACAGGCTTTTTCGCCCTGTGAGCAGTGTCCGCCATATTCTACTTCTCCAATGGGTAGCAGTCTGGCGACCCAATGCGTATGTTTGGCTGGATTGTTCAGGACAATCCATAATACGTGTGCGCCTTGCTCTGCTGGCTCATACGGATATCAAAACGAGTGCGTGTTGTGTGCAGCCGGGAAATACAATCCATATGTTTCACAAACGGCGTGTCTGGACTGTCTTACCAATTCTGTGTCACTGGCGGGCAGTATAGTGTGCCAGTGTGACATTGGACACACTGGTAGTGACGGAGGCGTGTGCACACCGTGCCCGGAAAATACATTCCAAGACATCATTGGGGAAGCTGTGTGTGAAGACTGTCCACCATTTACAACATCACCCGCAGGTAGCACCAACCGCACCATGTGCAGACCCCCCCGCTCGCACCAAATCGCCCTCTGCGCCCACCTCGCCAACGCCACCGCGCACGTGCTCGCGCTCGACGCCGACCAGCACAGCGTGGTCAATTTGCAGGAGACGAGCTGCGTGCACATCGACCCGTGCACGCAGCTGACGCGGGCCGGCCTGCCCGCTGCCGCTGGCGAGTGGCACCACGTCGCGGCGCTCGGCCTGCCTGAGAGTGGAGATGGAAACGTGGCCCACTACAACCACCACGCGCTCGAGTACGCGCGCGTGCCGCAGGGCGTCACTGTCGAGACGTGCCCGCCGGACTTTGCGCACCTCAAAACCACAGGCACGTGGCGCTGCGACGCGAATGCCAACACACTCGTTCGGATTGATGGCATGTGCCCGAGCCTGCTCGCATTCACTCTCCTGGACTGCCTGACACCAACACAGTTTGATGCGACACTTTCTCTATCACCCGGTGCCAACACCGCCGCCCCCCTCGGCACCACGCAGCTCGTGCGCTACACCTTCGCCGACTCGTGGGGCTGCCATCTACAGGCCAACCTGCCCGCCGCACAGCGCATCAGCGGCGCCGCGCCAAACCAGGTGCTCGACTGTGCAAAACTACCAGGCGCAGTCTACGTCAAGCAGGACGCGCCGTGCCAGTTCACATGCGACGAGAACCACACACGCACCAGCGACACATGCACGCGCGTGTGCGGCAACGCGACGGCCGCCTCGTGCGAGCCCCGCCACTTTGCGTCCACGGTGTGCAACCATGCCGGCTACACGCTCTACCAGTGTACGCCATGCGCCTACGCGGTGGGCCAACAGGCGCAGCCGTGGAGCGCGCTCTACCCTGATGCTTGCCTCACCGATCCGTGCGCCGCGGGCACGTATGGCGCCGGTGGCGTTTGTGTGCCATGCAGTCAGGACAACTTCAGCCCGGCCGGCAGCGCGTCGTGCTCACCCTGCGCGCGCGGCACGTTTGCGCTGGCGGGCAGCGGCGTGTGCGCGACGTGCTTCAAGGACACGTATTTGCTCACACATCCCGGCTTTAGCGACGCGGATGTCCGAGTCACTCTGGGTGTCTCCGTGGTGTTGAAATGGCCATCCTCGTGGCACCCGGTGCTGCTCACGACTAGCACAGACGTGTTATGGAACAGCCCAGTCACGTACGATGCTCCGTCCTTTGCCGTGGACGTGGACGCCACGCAGCTGCAGACCACATTCACGGTGCCCCAGAGCTACACTGGCGTCCTCTACTACATATGCGAGGTGCATCCAAGCATGGGCGTAAACGCCATCACCCTCCTGGCCAACACGCCGTGCGCTGCAGGCGCCGTGGCCACCCAGAGCGTCGCCGCCATCGACGCCTACTTCGCCCGCGCTCTGGCGGCAGGCCACAACGTCTCACAGCACAACCAGCTGTCAGCCTTCTGCCACGCCCGCGGCGCGTGCCTGCCGTGCCTCCCCGGCGAGTTCGAGCAGGCCGGCGCGTGCGTGGCGTGCGACTTTGCGCACTACCAGCCCAACTTCCAGATGCCGCGCTGCTTCGAGTGCGCCACCGGGCACAACACGTCGGCGCGGGGCTCGCGGCTCGCGGCGGACTGCCGCTGCCTGCCGGGGTTTGAGTGAGACTAGAGTGAGACACGACACTGTACGGAACACAACGAATTTTAATAAAATCAGTGTGCAACTCCACACAAGTCTACACTTCTCAGCAGTCAGACAATTCAATATTCATCAGAAACTCTTTCAAGTCCGCCCATGTCCGCCATAATTTTTCGATTGTGGTCTGGTGGGTCGACATGCGGTCGGAGAGCTGCACGACATTGTCTTCCACCACAAACAAGTTAGAGAACTCATATCCGGTGTAGTGCACATACACGTCCACGTGAAAGCGCATGGGCATAAACTTGTCTGTCAAAATCTGCGCCGAACGGCGGTCGACGACGTAAGCGCCAGTGTTGTACAGGTTCTGTCGAGTCCGGCACGCGCATTTCTTGAGTACGTGCGGAACGCCATTCACTTGGAAGGCTTGGATCGTGGACAGTTCGAATGTTCGCAACCACAAACCAGGATGATTCAGCAGCTTGATAATGTAATTGTCGTGGAACAGGCCCATGTTTTGCAGGGATCGGTACACGTCCACCGAATGATTGGTAATGATGGCGTCGTCTTCGAAAATGAGCATGTCTTGCGAGCCGTCTGTCAGCAGCAATTTCTGCCACAGCAGCATGTGGTTCCACGCGATGCTGACGCTGTTGTTGTTTGTGTAATGCGCACCCCGAGACGACACCCCTCTCTTCAAATCGTCTTGAACGGCAGCATCCACGTGCGAGAATATCGCCGCGTCTGTGCGCATGCCAAGAAAGGGGTGACACGTGATGTTTTCTTTCAATTGCACGGCCAAGAGGGACTGGTTGAGCGTGAGGATATAGCACGAAAGAGTCTTGCGCGCCACACCTTCGCGCAAAGTGCGCTGCGGCAGGACACGACGGTCGGTGGCTGGCACCTGCAGGAAACTGTTGGCAATGTCTACCATGTAGCAGAGACCAATTGTGCAGATCAAGGCGTAGACAATGGTGCGCAATCGAGGGGTTTGCACGTTGGGGAAGGACGGCATCACAGTCGGAGCACACATTTTTTCCACAATTTATATACAAGTGATATATTGCGCGCGCACTTGAAGAAAACTAAGAGCATTGAGAAGACTCAGGCACAGCTGCGGCAAAACTCCGCTGCAGCACTCTCTGCGGCAATGTCGTCCATGGTGCGCAGGGCTGCGTCAATGTCCACGTCTTCATCCTCTTCATCGTAGGCCAGTCGCCTGACCTTCGCAGGGCGCGTGCTGGACGAGTCTGCCTCCGGCGCCGATACCACCTTGGCGAGCGCCACGGGTGTGGGGGGGGACATCGAATGAACACACGCAGGCAGGGCAGGCGGGGCAGGCGGGGCAGGCGGGGCAGGAATGACGAGCACTAGGGCCTTGGTGTTCCTGGCATCGCGAGGAGGCCCCAGGCCCATGATGTGACGCACCTTGTCCGCTTGTGTCATGCACTCCGTGCGACTGGGGCCCGCTCGCTGCTTCTTCTTGCTCGATTCCATGCTGGATGCCAGCGGATGAGCGTAGTCGCTGCCATCAACAAAGGCCACACGATCAAATGGGAGGCTCGCATCGAGAGACACAAGAAACTTGTGGCCCATCTCGCAGGTTTTCCACATTGGACAAACACGCAAAGCAGCGCCATCCGAATACTTGATGTGTCTGATGATCAGACACAAGGGGCAGCGCACTGTGTACACTTCTCCAATAAACGGGCATATCTTGCACAGTTCGGGCATTCCACTCATTACCGATCGTGTGCTCTGGTATCTTCTGTCGCACTTATCAAGCACTTCAAACTCCTTGAAATGCTATTTCCATGGAATGCATTTACTCAAACCCGAGCAAATCCTGGACTTTCTCCAGAATGCCTAAACAAAATTAAACGTGGGAATATATAATAATATATTTATTTGTAGAAATATCTATCTAATTAAATCGGCGTTAATAATGTTCTACTTCTTTGGGGATTTCAACGAAATGCTTGGTACAAAATAAAAGTTTAAGTTTTTGATTTTTGAAATATGGCTCTTTTGTAGGTCTCTTTTCATAAATGCATTCCAGATTTAGCTGGTACACAATTTTAGTCATCTTCAATTAAAATCTGGAATGCATATATAAGTTGCACCTGCTCGTGACAACCTGCATACAAGTATGCAGTCCTCGGGGCATATGTCTGGGTCGGGGGTTCCGATCGACATGGAGGCAGGTGCTCGCGACCCAGCGCAACCCTCGTCCAGTGCATCTACACCTGTCCCGGAATTCGAGTGCTTGCAAACGTTGCAGGAGCTTGAAAACGCAAAGGATGACAAAGAGGCAAGAGCTGTGCAGGAGAAGCTGCAGAAGCTTTTCAATGTCTCTTTCTCGGGGGGAGCTGCAGGTAAAGAAGAAGACAAACCTGTGAACGACAATCTGTGCGACCTACATCACCAGGCGCCGATGACAGCTCCGAGGCAGAAGACACTTGAAGAAAGGGTGGTTGAAACTCTCAGGAATCCAGTGCTGTACAACAAGGCCTCCAGAATACGCACGTGCGCCAACCCTGGGTGTGACAGTCCTAACGAAGAGAAGGATTCGTATGGCGACTGCAGCAAATGTGGACAGAAGTGGTACTGCAGCAGGACTTGCCAGAAAGATGGCTGGTCGTCGCACAAGGCACAGTGTGTATCGAGCGACCTGCCCCCTTACATCTTCAGGAAGCATCTGTTTTCTGAAAAGTCCATCATCAAGGCTTCCAAACTTGGTGATGAACCTGAAGCAGCCAACATGCGCCGAAAGCGCTTGTTGAAACTGCTTCAAGAATTCAAAGCGGAGTTGAGTGATTTGATCGAAGACTTGAAGGAGGAGGCAGAGAAGAAAAAGCGAGACGATGATGAGATTGTCGCGGTGCTGAGGTGTATCATGGACATCACGCAGCAGATCACGTGCTGCTATCTGCACATGGGACTCGAGCACAAGTCCCGGAAGTACGTCTCTCTTGGGGATAAGTATCACGGGGAGTACGCGGTGATCATGCAACAATACAAGCAGGTTTGTTTGCCTTATTTCATGCGAGGGTTCGACAAGTTGCCCAGCTTCTCCGCATGGGTGATGGTGCATCATCTGCTGATGGACTCGGAGAAGGAGCACGAGGTGAACCAGCGCCGAGTTTATCGCATGCGAAGCGAACTCCTGCGCGCCATTCAGCTGACAGAGGGCGATTTGCAACTGCCGGAATGCCCAGTCTTTGTGGCCATGCCTGATGCGGGCGAGTCCAAGAAGGCCAAGAAGAACAAGGCCAAGGCAGCGCAAGCCCGCGCCCATGCTCTTGCCGCAGCGGAGGAGCATGGGCCCGAGGCAGTCGCGCGAGTAACGCTTGAGAATGCGGCGGCCCTGGCAGCCGAAGAGGAGCTGTCCTTGCGCAAAGATGCCGCCACTCTCGCCCAAGATCAGGTGAATGCAGAGGCCATGGAGGCGTATGCTGCGGCTGTTTGCGCCGCGCAAGAGAAGAACGCTCGGGTTCGGACGGTGGATGTGATGCGGAGCAAGAATGAACAGGCGGCCGAGCTCTGCCGCGATTCCTCGTTGCTGATGATGGATTTGGAGGAGAAGAAGATCAAGACCGGCTTGCCATTGTTGCGCTCATTCACGTCGATGACGCTACTGTGGACGCTGTGGCAAAAGAACCAGTTTTGGATGACCATGAACAACGAGATTCGAGACAAGGCGGTCTGGAAGCGCACCATGAAGTGTGTTGTTCTGGAGGTCGATAACGGCATGACGGCAGCTGAATTGACGCAAGTGACAGGTTACGTGAACGACATGACTGTTGACGGCGCTATTCTCCAGCTTAAGCGCCCTGATCATCCGGACTCGGATGTGTCCGGATACGAGACCCTGGAGAACCCGTGTGCCAACAAACGGTGCCACAAACCTATCAGCCCTCTCACGGTGGTGTGTGGAGAGTGCGTGCTGGCGCACTACTGCTGTCGTGACTGCCAGCTCGAAGATGCATCGGAGCACGGACCATTGTGCAGAGGCTTGCAGCAAATCGGCTCCACAGCGTGGTTGACGTGGGGAGACCGAATGAAGGAGATCTTGAACTCGACGAGCGACGCTGCAGAGACGAGAGAAAAAATGCTTGACTTGCTGATAGATACGAAAACGAAGCTTGAAGAGGAAGAGAAATTCACTTCGCCTCTCAATGAGAAACCGCTTGAAGAGTGTCAGCACAATTTCACAATGCTGGATTTGAAGCTGCGACTGATGGTGTTGCACTTGCAACTGGGTGCTCCGCACATTGCTCTGGGCATCTCGAAATCCTCATGGACCATCGTGGATAATTTTACGGACACTATGAAAACAGTTCGAGACATCTACCAGACTGGCAAAAACGATATTGACATCAGAAGTGCCAAGGAAATTCTCGACATCTTCGAACCGCAGATGGTCAACGTTCGCACGCTACTCCACGCTGTTTCCATGGACACGCGTTGGCAAATGAGGGAAAACACGGGTCTGCGCACTGAGCATCTCTTGACCATGGTGACCTCCTCCAGCATGCAGCATGGCCATGAGAAAGTCTTTATAGAACTGGTAGAAATCCACCAAGCCCAGATCAAATTCACAACGGAGTCGTCCATGCTGTTCCGGACTTTCTACGCCGAGTGGGATTTGTACCACGCGGTGCGCAAGTACTGGTCATGCAACAAGCAGGCTCACGTGGATTACCAATTGGAATGCATCAGCGACGTGTTTCCCCGCACCAAGAAGATGCATGCGCCCATGCTGGCTCTCTTCTCCAAGTGCAAGGCCCAACTCTTGTGCAGAAATAACTCACGGCACATGAAAATGATTATGGATGACATGCAGGCCAAGCTCAAGGTGTATGAGTCTGGCAACCCGCTGCCGATGAACCGTGTCTTCCTGCGTCTCCCGCCAACCTGAGCTTTTGCTCTCGTTTTTTAGTTTTTTAATAAAAAAACATACACACTCTTGTTCTGTGCCGGAGTGTCACCGCGTGAAGGAGGGTAGGAAGACGGCAAACGCTCCGGTGAAGGTGCCGAAAAATATTGCGAGTGCGATGCGCACCATGAGAATAAAGAGAGTTGCCGCAAGCGCCGTGACGAATAGGTAGGGCACCAGACGGTAGCTGTTGATGGCAGCACACAGACGGTGGGCTGGGACGAAGCCAGCGATGTTGTCTGCTATGACTTTCTCGGCCACCAGAATTTGTACAGCGAAGATGGACTCGTTGAAAATCGGCAGGCGCCGCACCACTGAAATGACCGTTGACGAGTTGCTGCCGGTTTCTGCCAGCACCCACGCGACCACAGACTGCAGGTCTACGAAGCCAAAGGGCTCGTCCTGGCACGTCCTGAGGCATGATGCGTTGATTGGTGCGGTGTCGGCGCACTGCGCATGTAGCCAGAGGGGCTGCGGAATCTCAATTTGTTTGGGAAAGATAGCGACCGTTGTTGCCGCAATGTCTGTGATCAGGCACGGCGGCAGCAGCGGCGCGCATGTCCACGAGTAGCCGTAGCAAAGGCGCCACAGAAAGACCCACAAGAAGGGCACCGCGAAAATGGCGAGAAAGTCGAGCTTGAAGGCGTTGAGCAGCAAAAAAATCACAAAAAAGTACGAGCCGACGACGAGGAGGCCGTTGCCAATGCTGACGTTCCACTTGGAGCACGTCTGCACGGCGTTGAGGTCGCACCGGAGGTTGCTCTGGAGCTCGTCGATGATGGAGTAGAGCACGTCGTAGAACATGGTGCGGCGCAGTCCCAGCCCCTTGGAGATCTCGTCGAGGATCCACAGCATGCCGTTGAGCAGGGGGTCGTTGCGCGCTCCCTTGGCGTCTCCGTTGGCGCCCACGCTGTTGGCGCGGAACTCGGCTGGAGTGGCCATGGAGTCGTGCAGCAGGGGAAAGGACTCGCGCAGTGTGGTATTGGGCGCAACCGGGTTGCTGTTGTACGCCGCCGAGGTGTTGCCAAACCCGTACCACACAATCCTGGCAAAGTCGCCGGCGGGCGCACACGTGCCGTCGACACTCTGCGCGCTGGACCCCAGCGTCGGTGGCCAGGACTCTAGCCACTGGCGGGTCCCTGCCGACGCTGTCGTGGGGAAGTTGTAGTCAAAGGCCGACGAGATCTGGTCGCTGTACGACTTCTGCGTGGCAAATGCGCGACGGACCTCAAAGTCCACCTCGCGCGCAATGTCGTCCAGAGAGAGCAATTGGCGGCCGCTGTGGTTGCTGAGGACGCGGGTGGCTTGGCCGGGTTGGCTGTCGCTTGCTGGTCGGGTCCCGGGAGTGCTGTGCTTGAGCCGCACACCCCACTCAATGTGCACGCCAAGCAGCGGAGCGGACATATTGCCCGTGTCCCACTGGGCCATCGAATGCAACGTCTGCACAAGGTGGTGCGAAAGCACACGGGTGTTTTTGCTCATGAGCATGAGGCCAGACGCACTCGTGTTGAGGCCGATGTAGTCGGACACGTTGGAGCGGGACACCAGCGCCATGAAGTCGTGAGCCTGGTCGCGAAGTCTGAGACCAATGTGCACCGCGTGCGACAGGGCCGTGTGTCGCATGAGCACATGCCACAGCTTGTGGGGGTGCACGACGAGGAAGGGCAGGATCATAGGGTCTTGTAGCAGCATGTGCCAAAGATCCTCGGCGCTGCAGAAGGCGCACCTTGACACATCTGCATGGAGGCCGATGTCCCGCACCGTGGTCGCACTTTGCACGTAGCTGATGACACACTTGCGCCGCACGTAGCTGTCTGTGGTAGAGTCCAGAGCGTCCTGGCAGGGCGGGTGCCGCGTCACAGAGGCGTTCAGGAGCAAGGCGTCGCTGTTTCCTGTGTCCAGGAGCAGTCGGCGCGACTGGGAGGTGTGCGTGCTGACAATGTAAAAATTGTCCGCGAGGTCCACCATGCGCATGCAGTACGATGTCGAGGCGTCGACCGCCATGCAGTGTGCAACCGACGCGGCAGAGAATTCTGTGGCGTAAGACACAGAGGTGCTGACCCTCGCATCAGTCTGCAGCACACACATTTTTGAATAGGGCAGCGCCACCAGGCTGCCCACGTCCTCGGCGCGACAGCGGGCATACTCCAACTCTTTCAGGCCGCAGGCGCACTGGCCGACGCTGGTGCCCCGCGCGATCATGCACACCGGCCGCGAGGTGCACGCCTCGCACACAGTGAAGGCGTCGAGCATTTCAAATTCAGAGTCAATAAAGGCACAGGCCTTGGCGGGGGTCTCGCACTCCTCGTTGCTGTAGCAGTACGACGGGGCCAGCCGCGGCACGTCACACGTGCACGACTTGATGATGGTGTCGCAGCCAAACTGGAAGTTGAGCGGGTTGGGAGGGTCCTCGGCAGGGCAGGCGCCGCACATGACCAGGCGGCTGTCTGTGAGCGATCGTTTGCAGGTGTCGGCGGCGGTACACGCCAGCGACTGGGAGTCTCCAAAGAAGGTTGTGTACGAAGACCAACAGCGCGAGACGACGGGCAGGGTGCCGGGCCCGTTGACGTCTGGGTCTTCTGGAACGCCGAATTCGCAGTCTATGGGCTCGGAGTGGCAGATAATGCTCATGATGAGATCCACCATGGTCTGTGCGAGCAGAAAAATCCTGCCAACGCTGACTCTCAGCCAGCTGAGAGGCTTTATTCCTACGACGCTTACCTCCGAGATCTGCACAATGAGGTCGTACAGAAACTTGAAGATGTCTGACAGGATCTGCAGCACCGGGCACAGCGCGAACCGAATAACCCACTTGTCGATGAACTGTACAGCTTTGCAAAGAGTTTGCAGCACAGCCACAAGCATTGCGTTTTCGCCGTACCCGAAGATGAATTCAAACATGGCCCCGTAGATGAGGTCGATGATGCTCGCCAGGCTGTCAAAAAACAGGCGCATGTACAGGAGTATTTTGTTGGCTGCCGCTTGAACGCCCACCGGAGACGGGAAAAACGAAATGACAATGAGCTGGACAAAATTCACACAGACCTGTGCAGCGTAGTACACGAGCTCCGTGATCTGGTTGACGGCCCCGCGCGCCAGGTACAAGAGGGCCAAGATCGGCCGCAGCTTGACGGAAGCGCACTTGTCGAGCAGCTTCATGTTGCTGGCGATTTGTTCCTGCGTTATGGTGGCCTTGTTGTTTTCTTCGCAGTTGCCGCGGCCGGTGGATGCGTAAAACGCCTGCACGGAGTCGTGCTCAAACATGCGATTGTCGGCAGAATACCCCGTGGGGTTGTAGAAAAAGCCCGCGTCCGGACACGAGCGCATGCCGGCGGCTCGGCACAGAATGCTGGTGATCTCAGCGTTCCACTCGACGACCAGCTGGCACAGGCGCTGGGTGCCAGCGTCAATGAGGCAAAAGTGCACCGTCGACGAGGCGTGCACCGCGTTTTCTGCTATGGCGGCGCGACAGGCGGGGCCACGCGTCGTGGGATTGATCCACTCCAGCTTGGACACGGAACCGGCACAGACGTCAGTGCGCGGATCGCACCACACCCAGTTGCGCTGCCAGAGCTGCGAGTCGTCGAGGGCGGCCTCCTGGCTCTGTGCTGTAGGCCTGTCCGCCCGAAATGACTGGTAGAAGTCCGTGCTGCTAGAGGCTGCAAAGAGGCCCTGCAAAAACCGTCCCGAAGTCCAGTGAGTGGTGTTGAAGATGCGCTGCAGCTCGGCACACGGCGCGACAGCTGCGACGGGGCACACCAGTCGGCGTAGAAAAGCAGACACCATGCGAGCAGTGGAAACATGCACGTGTTCCCCCGTGGACAGCATGCGCCGGGTGGCAGGCAACTCGCGCAGGGCACCGTCTATGTCGACAAAGGCAGCGCTAGCGTGCTGCTCGCACTTGGCGCAGGGGGTGTTTTTTCGCGCAGGGCGTGTCACGGCGGGCTCGGCCGCTGGCCGGCTGGGCTCCGGGCGCGAGTAGCTGCGATTGGAGATTGAATTGTAGTAGCGACAGAGGAGCTCGCTGTCTGCTCCCACGACGCCGCAGTGTTGAAGGATCTCGTGTGTGCGGGGCGCGACGGCCAGACGCCTCAGGCGTCCCATGTGGCACACGCCGCCCGCGTCTACACTGCTCTTCTGCGCAAACGGCCCGGGTGCTTTGCGAACCTGCAATTGGACCTGAAAAGGCGGGAGGCGGTCAAATACGTTGCAGTGCAGGCGGTCGTACTCGGTGCCGGGTGCGGCGTCTTCGTCCCACGACACAAAGGGTTGGTGAGGCCAGTCCAGGATTTGCGGGCACGACACCCCTGGGCCGCTGTGATCCTTTGGGAACTGGATCGTCTGCCAGATGAGCTCTCGCGCGTGTGCTATGCTGTCTCGGAGCAAGGCTGCCGAATGACAGACGCGCACACTGTCCGCAGCATCCGACGTGCATGCCGCCACCGGGGAAATGTAGCGACCCGGCATCAGCAGCAAGTCCCGCCCCCCTGCCACGATGGGGTGCGCAAAGTCGGACGGGGATGTGATGTGTTGGAAACGGAAAACATTTCTGTCGCGGCTGGGCGAGCGCACGTTGTGACGGTCCTGCGTGCCCGAGTGGGCTCGCAACTGCCGTAGGGGGCACGTCCACGACACGGCCCCGGCCGACAATCCCGCCGGCCACAGTGCGCGTTGACGGGCGTGTTGCCACGCCCAGTTTTCATTCAGGTTGTGCATCCAGTGCTGGTTCGACACCCGGCAGCTTTGCAGCGCGTCGCCGAGCAGGTTCACGCAGTGCAACCCGAGCAGGCCGTCCTGCTGCACCTGGAAGCCCAGGGAGTGTCCTGCTATGTCCGTGGGCAGCAGCTGCAGGGTCTGCAGGAGGGCGGCGTTGTTGGGGCGCAGCACCGAGCCGCGGAAGATAGAGTTGCTGAAATGCCACAGACCTTGCTGCTTGCCTGTCGGATGCAGCGAGTCGAGGTCGCCCATTTGCTCGCCCGTGGCCCCTGCAAACGAGCCGTGGCGGAGCAGGCACAGTTCCGGGCTGCCAGGGACGCGGTCGCACAGCTCGGTGAAGCCTTTGCGAAAGGTACCGCGTTTGCCCGTGGCCACCTCGTTCGCGTGTGCGCGACAGTGCGTCGGCATCTTGTCGGCGAGGGCCTGCTCAAAGGCCGGAAAGCGGGCAGCGCAGGTCTGGCCAGCATTTTCGGTGAGGCAGCGGGCGTCGATGAGGCGCAGAGAGTCCTGCAGGTACGTGTCGCATCCCGTGCCGACGTCGAAGTCGACTGCCCAGTACGGATTGATGGTGGTGGTCTCGTCCCCTCTCTTGGAGCACATGGTGTCGAAGGCGGCAATGTATTTTTTGGCAGCCCAGGCTGGAGAAGTGAGATTTTGCAGAAATTTGCCGTCCTCGCCTGTGGCCTGTTGGAACGAGAGCAGGAAGCCCTCTCGCAGCACCTCTGCAGGAACCCGCAGGTGCAGGAGGCCACCGTCTGGCACCGCCCATCCCACATTCTCCTGTAAGTTGTTCACGCAGTGGCGTAGCGTGGCATGCAGGCGGTTGGTGGGCAGGTTGTGTTCGATACTGGCTCCACACTTGAAGGTCTTGGTGCGCATGAACGAGTTGTACTCTCGCGCAGCTGTTGTGTCCAGAGCCGCCAGGCCGTGCTTGGACATGAAATTGCGCGAGACACGCGTGTCGCGGTGTACGTTGTTGGACGCAAAGCTTGACTGGAAGTATATGAATTTGCGAAAGCTCTGCACCAGGAGGTATGCCGCCTCGCTGGCAGTCACGACACTGCGGTCCTCGTTGTTGTTGCGGTACACGTCGATCTTCACGGTGTTGCCGTCCTGCACCTTGTACTCAAACTCCTTGAGGCGGTATTCCGCGTCTGGTAGCTCGCAGTTCAGGGGGCACAAAGCGTACGCAGGATTGACGACATCACCCGCGAGGGGTTGCAAGGGGGTGGGCGTGGCACTGTAAGCGTCCAGGTGCAGGAAGCGAATCGCCGGGAAAAAGTCTGTATTGGCCAGGACCGTGGCCTCGAGAGAGAGCGACAGCGCCACCACTTGCTGCGCAGCCAGATCCAGGAGGGTGAGGTCGTAGAGATCTTGCTCATAGGCCTCCTGTCCGAAAATAAGCAGGCGCATCATGTGGTACAAGCTGCGCACTACACTTCCGTCTGCGGTTGTGATGAGCTCCTCGGGGTCCACCAGTTGCGCAGCGTCGCGGCCATACTTTTGCCAGCACGAATTCAGCACAAACACGTTGTGGTGCAGGCAGTCGCTGTGGTCCGTTTTGCGCATGTAGTACACGTCCGGAAACATTGGCAGGCTGAGAGCAGCGAGGGCGAGCGCCACCGTGTCGTCGATGTCGTGCGCCATAGTCGCCGCCATTTCAGGGATGTCGTCTGTCACGGTGTAAATAAAGGGCGATATTTGCAGGCGCTTTTTGACTGTAATGACAGACGCTGCAGGGGTGGTCTGCGCAAACACATCACACTGATCCATGACGACCACGCCGTCTTCGTTTGTGAGTCCTTGAAACCAGTCCCTGGGCGCTCCACCCTCTCCACTCTGAACGCTCTTTGAGAGAACCACGCACTGCCAAAACCAGCGGAAGGGCATGTGCACGACCGCCCGGGCGTGAAAAACGTAGAGGGTGTCACCAACAAACTGCTGAGTCAAGACAGACTCGGACGTGTAGGCCTGGTTCGCGGTGAAAATTTTCGTGCGCACTTGCTGCAGGCGCGTGTCGACGTATCGCGCACACGTGGCCAGCTCGAGGTACTCGTCGATGTGTTCAAAGCCGCGCGAGGCGTCTCGCGCACTTTCCACGTCGATGCCAAACACGGCAGGCAGGAGCATGTTGGCGTATCTTGTGACTGCGGCCGCGTCTGTTGGCAGGTAAGGCTGCGCGAGAATGCCCAGCATGTGCACGTAAAGCTCCAAGTCTTTGCGTTCATCGATAATTTGCGTCAAGGCACGTGGACACCGTACCCGCAGGCGTGCAAACGCTTCGGCGAGTGCCGCCTGCGACCACTTGGCCAGGGACGGGTCGTCGCTGTGGTAAACGGTGTCGAAGGGCAGAAATTCAGGCTCGTCTGTGAACATAAAATTGAGCATGGGCATGGTCATGCGGTCGAGCACGCACCGCTGAAAGGAGTCGTCGCTGAGAATCAGGTGCCCAGCACCCAGACACGCTTCAGCATCGTCGTGCGTGTACGGGCGGTGGTCTGCAGACAAGACCGATTCACCGGCGCTGTGTTGCACCTTGCGCACCAGGCGCTCCTGCACGGCAAGACCCTGCACAGTGAAACGCGGAGCCTCGCACACGGCAAAGTCGATGCAGCGGCCAACGGTGGTGGGCACGTATCTGAGCGTGTCTTCGCGCAGCTGCGAGACCGGGTCTTCGTATTCGTACGGGCTGAGAAATCCGTTGATGGCGTTGGTGCGGCTGAGAGCGCGGCCCATGTCGCAGAAGCGTATGAAGTTGTTTTCGCTCGAGTCCTGCCACGTGCGAATAGCCGTGGCGCGCATGACCGGCGCGTCGGGCACACCTGGCTCTCCGTCGCCGTAGACCCGCGACACGCGAATGCGATCTGTATCGCAAATGCCCAGGGCGGTGTGCTGATAGGTGCGGTCGCACGCATGAGGTTGCATCTGCAGCGTCTTTCTCTCGCGTAGCGTGTGCGGAACATGCGAGTCCGTGCTGCGCACCAGCTGGTCCACAACATTCAAGAGCCCGTCGGCGCTGGGCAGCAGGGCGCGCGTGAGGTTCTGGTAGTGGTACCAGTCGCGAAAACTGCACATGCCGTGCGCTCTTGCAAAGTCGGGAATGCTTT
>Ga0209491_10002942_pt1 | contig 29108 bp, 22 predicted proteins | sample BON02_FD_187213 | JGI IMG/M metagenome (GOLD analysis project Ga0209491, IMG submission 187213) | Freshwater microbial communities from Lake Bonney liftoff mats and glacier meltwater in Antarctica - BON-02 (SPAdes) (version 2) | ecosystem: Environmental > Aquatic > Freshwater > Ice > Glacier...
ATCCAACTGCTAAAGCCTGCTTAACTTTCAAAACAACAGGCACAGGAACTCCATGGCGAAGATCAAGGTAGCAAACCCGGTCGTCGAACTCGACGGCGATGAAATGACTAGGATTATCTGGCAGTGGATCCGCGAGCGGCTGATCCTGCCCTATCTGGACATCGACCTTAAGTATTACGATCTTTCGATCGAGAAGCGTGACGAGACCGACGATCAGATTACGATCGACAGCGCGAATGCGATCAAGAAATATGGCGTGGGCGTCAAATGCGCGACCATCACTCCTGACGAAGAGCGCGTCGAAGAATTCGGCCTCAAGAAAATGTGGCGTTCGCCCAACGGCACGATCCGCAATATCCTTGGCGGCGTAGTTTTCCGTGAACCTATCGTGATCGACAATGTGCCCCGTCTGGTGCCGGGCTGGACTGACCCGATCGTGGTCGGTCGCCATGCCTTCGGTGACCAATACCGCGCCACCGACACGCTGATCCCTGGCGCGGGCAAGCTGCGTCTGGTATTCGAAGGCGCTGACGGCAAGAATATCGACCTCGACGTGTTCGAGTTCGAGAGCCCCGGCGTCGCAATGGCGATGTACAATCTCGACGATTCGATCCGCGATTTCGCGCGAGCTTCAATGAATTACGGCCTCGACCGCAAATGGCCGGTCTATCTGTCCACCAAGAACACGATCCTGAAAGCCTATGATGGCCGGTTCAAGGACCTGTTCGAAGAAATCTTCCAGGCCGAATTCAAGGACAAGTTCGCCGAAGCAGGCATCACTTACGAACACCGCTTGATCGATGACATGGTTGCATCTGCGCTAAAGTGGAGCGGCAAGTTCGTTTGGGCCTGCAAAAACTATGACGGTGACGTTCAGTCGGACACTGTGGCGCAGGGCTTCGGCTCGCTCGGCCTCATGACATCTGTTTTGATGTCACCCGATGGCCAAACCGTGGAAGCAGAGGCTGCACACGGCACCGTAACCCGTCATTACCGCCAGCACGAACAGGGTAAGGCCACTTCGACCAACCCGATCGCGTCGATCTTCGCCTGGACGCGCGGACTGATGTATCGCGGAAAGTTCGACAACACCCCGGATGTGGTTCGTTTCGCAGAAACCATCGAGCGGGTCTGCATTGAAACCGTGGAACGAGGTCAGATGACCAAGGATCTGGCGCTGCTGATCGGCCCCAACCAGAACTGGCTGACGACCGAGCAATTCTTCGAAGCCGTTGTAAACAATCTCGATGCCGAGATGAAAAACTGGGCTTGAATTTCTTAACCGACTATAGGAACCGCGCTGATTCCATTTGGAGTCAGCGCGGTTTTTTTGTGGAAAGCATGAACTGATGCCAACTTCGCCCAAAGCCCCAGTTTCGGACAGCAACAGCGGCGAGCGCGGGAAAGCTCGGCTCGAGGTACGTCAGGCACGCCCAGCCGATGTAAAGGCCATCGCCGATCTGGTTCGGCGAGCATATGCAGACTTGCCGGCCTATACTCACGGTGAAATTCGCGGGCAGATAAACAATTTTCCCGAAGGTTGTTTCGTCGCCAAGATGGACGGCGTTCTGGTCGGCTATTGCGCATCCATGCGGCTGAGCGCGAATACAGCGCTGAAAGCGCATAGCTGGGACGAAATTACCGGCAACGGCTTCGGTTCGCGGCATTTGCCAACCGGCGAGTGGCTCTATGGCTATGAGATGTGCGTCGACCCGAAATCTCGCGGCACACGCATCGGCCGCCGCCTGTACGAGGAACGCCGGGCCCTGGCGGAAGGCCTCGAGCTAACCGGCATCGTATTCGGTGGACGGATGCCCAATCTTTCGCGTTATTGGCGCAAGGTAGACGGGCCCCAGGATTATCTCGCACAAGTCATCGAAAACAAAATTCACGATCCGGTGCTCCGCTTCCAATTGGCCAATGGGTTCGAGCCCATCGGAATCCTGCCGAACTATTTACCCGAGGATAAGAAATCCAAGGCTTTCGCGGTCCACATGATGTGGCGCAATCCTTACGTCGATCATGATCAGCCAAAGAAGCACCGCCTGCCGCGCGGTGTCGAAAGCGTCCGCATCGCCACCTGCCAATTGCAGGCCCGGTCGGTGAAGGACTTTGACGAATTTATCGGTCAAATCGAATATTTCGTCGATGTTGCAGCGGATTACGAAGCAGACTTCATTGTCTTTCCCGAGCTCTTTACGCTGATGCTACTGTCATATGAAGAGAAGGAGCTAACACCGCTGGAAGCGATTGAAACGCTGTCCAAATATACTCCGCGTATCCGGCAAACACTGTCGGAAATGGCGCTCAGGTACAATATCAACATCATCGGGGGTTCGCACCCCACCCGGCTCGACGACGGCGACATTCACAATGTTGCCTATGTCTGCCTGCGCGACGGATCGATCTATTCGCAGGAAAAGATCCATCCGACACCCAACGAAGCCTATTGGTGGAATATCAAAGGCGGCGATTCAATTGACGCCATTCCCACCGATTGCGGCCCGATTGGCGTGCTGATCTGTTACGACAGTGAATTCCCCGAACTCGCGCGCCGATTAGTCGACGAAGGTGCGCGGATTATCTTCGTGCCGTTCTGCACTGACAGCCGGCAAGGATACATGCGGGTCCGCTATTGCGCGCAGGCCCGGGCCATTGAAAACCAGTGTTTTGTAGTCATGAGCGGCAATGTCGGAAATTTGCCCAACGTTGCCAACATGGACATTCAGTACGCGCAAAGCTGCATCCTGACCCCTTGTGACTTCCCCTTCGCCCGCGATGGTATCGCGGCAGAAGCAAGCGAGAATGTCGAAACGCTGACTATCAGCGACGTCAATCTGGCCGACCTCAGTTGGGCCCGGGCCGAGGGCACGGTACAAAATCTGGCCGACCGGCGTTTCGATCTTTATCGTATTGCGTGGGATAAACGGGCTGCGACAAATCCGGAGCAATATCGGATTGGAGCAGACCAAGAGACGTCGGTTTCCGCGCCAAAGGGACCGCATAGTCCAGGCGGCGGCTAGACCGCCAAGTTTGACAACTTGATCCAAGGGGCGTGACAAGCCCGCAAAGCCTGCCATAGAAGGCGGATATGGCAGGCGATATCTCCTCTCCGATGTTGTCCGATGCGCTGGTAATTCTCGGCGCTGCGGGCATTGTAATCCCTGTTTTTACCCGCTTCCGGATTACGCCGGTTATCGGGTTCATCCTGATTGGCATTTTGGTCGGCCCGTTCGGCCTCGGTAAACTGGTATATAATTACCCGTTGCTGGAACATATAACTATCACCGATCCCGAAGCGTTGGAGCCCTTCGCAGACTTCGGGATCATCCTGCTGCTGTTCGCCATCGGCCTCGAATTGTCGTTCAAGCGCCTGTGGACCATGCGCAAGATGGTTTTCGGCCTCGGCGCGCTCGAACTCATTATAATTGGCGGCATGCTGGCTATGTTCCTGTCAATGATGGGTCAGTATTGGACTGGCGCCCTGGGGCTTGGCCTCGCGCTCGCACTATCCTCCACCGCGATTGTGCTTCCCATCGCGGGCACTACAAGCCCGGTGGGGCGAGCAGCATTGGCGATGTTGCTGTTCGAAGACATCGCCATCGTACCGATTATCTTCATGCTCGGCGCAATGGCCCCATACGCCCAGAGCGACGGCTGGGAGGGCCTGTTCGACACGCTCTGGCTCGGCGGATTAATGGTCATTGGACTGCTGGTTCTTGGCAGGGTCGCCTTGCCCCGCTTGTTCGCTCAAGCTGCACGCACGAAGAGCCCTGAATTGTTCCTTGCAGCAAGTCTGCTGGTTGTGATCGGCGCGAGTCTGGCAACGTCAGCGGTTGGTCTATCCCCAATCGTGGGGGCACTGCTTGCAGGTCTATTGATCGCGGAAACTGAATATCACCGCGAAGTCGAATCGATTATGGAGCCGTTTAAGGGACTGGCGCTAGGCGTATTCCTGATTACCGTTGGCATGAGCATCGATATCACCACAATCTGGGACAACCTCGGCCCAATCTTCCTCGCAGTCGTGCTTGTTCTGACATTCAAAGCGTTGGTGACAGGATTGTTGCTAAGGATGATGGGCGCACGGCGCAGCACCGCAACCGAAACTGGTATCCTGATGGCCAGCCCATCCGAGACCACGCTGATCGTGCTGGCAGCAGCCAGTTCCGCATTGCTGATCCAGCCAGGCACGGCACAGTTCTGGCAGATCGTCACGGCTATCGGCTTGACCATCACTCCGGTGCTCGCCCGTGTTGGCCGTATGGTCGCCCGGCGGGTTGAACCTGCACCGGAATTGCCGCCGGAAGATCGCGGCACACCGCGAGTTATCATTGTAGGAGCGGGACGTGTTGGCCAGTTAATCGCCCAAATGCTGACCGTACATGGCAAGCCCTATGTTGCGATCGACTCTGATGCGGATTTGATCGAATCTGCCAAACGCGACGGATACCGCGCCACCTTTGGCGACGCTGCGCGGGGCGAGGCCCTGAGCAATCTCGGATTAGAAAACGCCTTGGCGGTAATCTTGACGATGGACGAGCCAGTTCTGGCGGAGCGTTTGACGTCCAAATTGCGTAAGGACTATCCCGACCTGCCGATTATTGCACGGGCGCGCGATACCGTTCATGCCGCTGAATTATACCGCAGCGGGGCCAGTCATGCGGTTCCTGAAACACTGGAAAGCTCATTACAATTATCCGAAGCGGTTCTGGTCGATCTGGGCGTCGCGATGGGACCGGTAATCGCATCCATCCACGAAAAGCGTGACGAATTCAGGGTAAAGATCCAGAAAGACGCCGAACTTGACAAAAAGCCAAAACTGCGCACAAGCAACGTTGGCGCGACAAGCTGAGCCGGCTTCTAGGCTGAAATCGCTGCCCTCACTGCATCCAGAGCGACCGCTGCTTGTGAACCATCTGGACCGCCGCCTTGCGCCATATCTGGGCGTCCGCCGCCGCCCTTGCCGCCCAACGCCTCGACGCCCACACGAACCAATGCCACCGCATCGAAGCGTTCAGTCAAATCTGCCGTAACCGCCACTGCGAAAGCGGCGCGGCCATCATTGATCGCCACCGCCGCAGCAATTCCCGATCCCATACGAACCTTCGCTTCATCGAGCAGCGACCGCAGTTCCTTGGGATCAAGGCCATCGAGCACCTGTCCTGTGAAGGCCACGCCGCCGATATCTTCATCTTTGGGCCCGGCAGCAGCGGCGGCGCTGCTGCTGCCGCCAAGCGCCAACTGCTTTTTGGCGTCCGCCAGTTCACGTTCCAGGGTCTTGCGTTCATCCAATAGGGAGGACACCCTGGCTGCGACATCATCTGGGGCTGTCTTCATCGCTGCCGCGATCGCCTTCAAAGTTTCTTCGCGCTTAACCAGCCAGCGCCGCGCGGCTTCACCGGTGAGCGCTTCGATCCGGCGCACACCCGAGGCGACCGCACCTTCGGAAATGATCCGTAGAATGCCGATGTCGCCCGTCGCATTGACATGAGTGCCGCCGCATAATTCGACTGAGAAACGATGCCCGCCCTCTTTTGCACGGCCCATTGATAATACACGAACCTCGTCACCGTATTTTTCACCGAACAGTGCCATTGCCCCTGCTTCGATTGCGTCATCAGGGCTCATTAGCCGGGTCGAGACGGTTTCATTGCTGCGAATCTCGTCATTCACTTCCCGTTCGATTACAGCAATATCTTCGTCGCTGAGCGGCTTGGGATGCGAAAAGTCGAACCTCAGCCGATCTTCGGCAACCAGAGATCCCTTTTGCGTAACGTTTGCGCCAAGCCGGTTTCGTAGCGCAGCATGGAGCAGATGTGTGGCCGAGTGATTCGCCCGAATGCGGTCGCGCCGGGCGATATCGACTTCCAGATGGACGTTATCGCCCACGGCGATGCTGCCTGTCTCGATTGTCCCGTGATGGGCATGCAAACGGCCAAGCGGCTTGGAAGTTTCGGACACTGATATTCGCAGTCCCGCCGGTGTGGAAATCACCCCGAGATCCCCGGATTGTCCGCCGCTCTCCCCGTAGAAAGGCGTCTGGTTCGCCAGAACGACAACTTCATCGCCCGTATCTGCTTGGTCTATTTCCACGCCATCCTTGAGGATGGCTACCACGCGGCCTTCGCCGCTGGTGGAGGTATAGCCGGTGAATTCAATGGCGCCTTCGCGTTCGGCAATATCAAACCAAATCTCGGATGATGCCGCTTCGCCGGAACCCTTCCAGGCCGCGCGAGCGGCGGCCTTCTGGCGGTCCATGGCGGCGTCAAACGCAGCGCGATCAACGCCGATATCGCGGGCTCGCAAAGCGTCCTCGGTCAGGTCATAAGGAAAACCATAGGTATCATAGAGTTTAAACGCTGTCTCACCGTCCAATTGATCGCCGCGGGACATTGTACCACTTGCCTCGTCGAGCAGCCGCAGGCCCTTATCCAACGTCTGGCGGAATTTGGTTTCTTCACGTTCCAACACTTCTTCGATCAGAGCCTGTCCGCGTTGCAATTCTGGATAGGCCTGGCCCATCTCGCCAACCAACGCCGGCACCAATCGGTGCATCAGCGGGTCGTTGGACCCTAGCAGATGGGCATGCCGCATGGCCCGCCGCATAATCCGGCGCAGCACATAACCGCGCCCCTCATTTGATGGCAGGACCCCGTCGGCGAGCAAGAAACTGGTCGAACGTAAATGGTCAGCAATAACCCGATGGCTCGCGCGACTGTCCCCCTCTCCGGCGATTCCGGTTAGGCTTTCAGACGCTGCAATCAGCGTTTTGAAAGTGTCGGTGTCGTAATTGTCATGCACGCCCTGCATCACTGCAGAAACTCTCTCCAGCCCCATGCCGGTGTCAATTGACGGCTTAGGCAATGCTGTCCGCTCGCCGCTCGCATCTTGCTGGAACTGCATGAAAACCAAATTCCAGATCTCGATAAATCGGTCACCATCTTCATCCGGCGATCCCGGAGGACCGCCCGGAATATGATCGCCGTGATCGAAGAAGATTTCGCTGCATGGGCCGCAGGGGCCCGTATCACCCATCGACCAGAAATTGTCCGCAGTCGCGATCCGAATTATCCGGTCTTCCGGCAGGCCGGCAATCTTGCGCCACAGATCGAACGCCTCGTCATCGGTGTGATAAATCGTTGCGGTTAGCTTGTCAGCGGGAAGCCCCCACTCCTTGGTCAGCAATGTCCACGCATTGACGATCGCTTCTTCCTTGAAATAATCGCCGAAGGAGAAATTACCGAGCATTTCGAAAAATGTGTGGTGCCGCGCAGTGTAGCCGACATTGTCGAGGTCATTGTGTTTGCCGCCCGCGCGGACGCATTTTTGCGAGCTGGCCGCCCGCGGTGACGGCGCGGCCTCAAGCCCGGTAAATACGTTCTTGAACGGTACCATACCTGCATTGACGAACATCAGCGTCGGGTCATTGTACGGCACCAGCGGCGCACTGGGCACCACGGCGTGATCTAACCCCGAAAAGAAGTCGAGGAACGAGCGGCGAATGTCATTGGTCGATTGCATCAGAGGCGATTAAGCAATCGAGGCGGCGGCGACAAGCGCATAAAGCCACACGGTGTCAGTGCTGGACAAGGTCACCCGCCAGAAAAGTTAATGGGTGCGGCAGAAATATCTCAAGAATCTCCGGTATTGCGCGCCGAAACAATCCACGCACCGGCCAGCATTGCGACCAAATCACCATCGCGGTGACTGGCAATAAACCTGTCGAGACTGCGGAGGAATTCGGCATGTTCCGTTGCTGTCATCTGCGCAGCCGCACGTGCGGCGGGCCCAATGGTCAGGAAATATGATCGCGCATCCGCAATCGGATCACTACCGGTCCCGGCGACATAGGCAAAATCGACTGACTCAAAATCTATGTTCGTCCAGCCTGCTTTGGTTAGCATGGCCGCAACAGCATCCCGATCAGCAAAAGCAAAGGGGCCCGGCTCCATTGATTGCGGAGGGCTTGATGTACCCGCTGGCAATAAATTGGTCAGGCCCGCGGCCCACGGATTATCCTCCATCCCGCGGAAGCACGAAAATACCAACCGTGCGCCTGACCCGGAATTGCGGCGCAGGTTAGCAAATGCCGCAACCGGATCCGGAAAGAACATCACGCCGTGCCGGGACAAGAGCAGTTCTGGGCCGATTCCGGTTGATTCCCAGCTTGCCGCATCAGCCAGTTCGAATTCGACATTGATCAAATTCGATGCACGGGCGCGGGCAGCGGCAATCAAGGCCTCGCTGATATCAATACCGAGCAGTCTGGCGTCAGGATGACTTCGGCCCAGGGCGAGCGATAATTGGCCAGCGCCGCAGCCGATGTCCAGCGCAGAGGAGATCGGCTGCGCCCTTGCATGCTCAAGCAAGCGGTCAGTCAAGCCCGCAAAGCTGCGATCAGTCCGGCGCCATTCTTCGGCCCATTTGGCCCCAACTTTCCCCTGCCAATCACTCGGCTCCATTCAGTCTTCCTTTCGAGTGGAGTGCTTAATCCACTGGGCACACACGAAATCATCGACGCTTGAATGTCGCGTGTTCTATGAAATTCATCAACAAAAACTTATCATCGCTGGATCACTGGAGCTCGCGCAAATTTTTACAGATGTACTGCCAGGCAGCGATTTCCTGCCGATCACACAGCGAGATTGTAAAGAAAAACCGGCGCGGGCCCCTCAGGGACACTCGCACCGGCTTTCCGTTTTCCCGGGCACCATTGATGCGCCCGCTTGAGAAGGTTGAAAATCAGGCTTTCGCGTCTGGCCCGTTCATCAACTCCTCGGCAACCTTGTCGGTGCGGCTGCGGATGGCAGCTTCCAACTTGTCGCAAACTTCTGGATTATCTTTCAAATATTGCTTGGAATTTTCACGTCCCTGCCCGATGCGAATGCTGTCATAGCTGAACCAGGAACCTGACTTCTCGACAATGCCGGCCTTCACCCCAAGATCGAGTATCTCACCGCGCTTGGACACGCCTTCACCGTACATGATGTCAAATTCGACCTGCTTAAATGGGGGCGCAACCTTGTTCTTGACCACTTTGACGCGGGTCGCATTGCCGACAATTTCGTCGCCATTCTTGATCTGGCCAATGCGGCGGATGTCGAGCCGAACCGAAGCATAAAATTTCAGCGCATTACCGCCAGTTGTGGTTTCAGGATTACCGTACATCACGCCGATTTTCATGCGGAGCTGGTTGATGAAGATTACCATTGTCTTCGACCGGGCAATGGAACCTGTCAGCTTGCGCAGGCTCTGGGACATAAGGCGAGCTTGCAGGCCAACATGACTGTCACCCATTTCACCCTCGATTTCCGCGCGAGGAACAAGTGCCGCAACCGAATCAATTACCAATACGTCAATCGCGTTGGAGCGGACCAATGTATCGACAATTTCCAGCGCCTGTTCACCAGTATCAGGCTGTGACACGATCAGTTCGGCAGTATCGACACCCAATGCCTTGGCATAAATGGGGTCAAGCGCGTGTTCCGCGTCAACAAATGCAGCAGTACCACCAGCCTTTTGCGCCTCTGCAATAGTGTGCAGTGCCAGAGTGGTCTTGCCCGAGCTTTCCGGCCCATAGATTTCGATCACCCGTCCGCGCGGCAGACCGCCAACGCCCAAGGCGATATCCAAACCAAGCGAACCAGTGGAGATCGATTCAATCTGTAACGCTTCCTTGGAGCCCAGCTTCATCGCCGATCCCTTGCCATAAGCGCGGTCAATCTGTGCGAGAGCGGCATCCAATGCCTTCTGACGATCCGGATTCATTGCATTACCTTCTACAAGCTTCAGATTTGCCGCCATGACATGTGCTCCATCAGTTGCCTAGGGGACCGAACATTTTGGCCCCACTTGTTCCACTGTTGGATTATGTACCTTATCTGTTCTTGTAGAACAAGGGAGGAACGGATTTTTTCTGCAAATAGAGGAAACTGACGCTTTTGCAGGCTTTTCAATGGCTAAAATGCCTCTGTAGGTCGCATTTTCCATTTCAAGACACGTGAAGCCTTCGCTGGAATGGTCAATTCGAGCACATGTTGGCCGTCCTTGGTTCTCAACCCGCTGGTGCGCCGAACTTCCCATTCGCCCGTTCCGCCGAGTTCCAACCGGAATTTGACCGGCGCGGAGTTGGCGTTGGTGACGGTCGATTCCATCTGCGCCCATTTGCGCGGGTTTTCATTCGGCGGACTATTCGTCAGACGCTTGCACGCAAAATATACCTGCGTGCTATCGCCAAGGTAAATCTCGACATCCTGACCCACGGCATAATCCCGCAAGTTTTGCTCCCCGATCAACAGGTCGCCGGCTGACGATGGCTCAAAAATAGTTATCCCACCCATCGGCAGCGCGGCCCCTAGCCCATGCTCTTCATCATTCTTTGTCACGAGCTCAATCGTAGCTGCATCCGGACCCGCCGACGAATTCCATGCACTGCAGCTGCCCGTATAGAGCAATTCGGCCTTAACATCATCGCGCTGCAGGAATGCCACTTGCTTCAGCCCCTTGGCGGCAACGGTCATCCGTTCGGGCACGCGGTAGAGCTTGAGGTCGCCCAGTTCTTCTTCAACGGCCGTGACCGCCATTGGCAAATCCTGAAGCGATTCAGTTCGTTTGCTCGCAGTCACCATAATGACGCCGTCGGCCATGGCCACCACCGGTGGCGTAGCAGGTGAGGGAAGAGGTGCCCCCTCATATCTGATCGGTGAACCCGCCGCAGTGCTGCCAATCGGATAGCACATCAGCCGTAACGGCTCGCCCGTGGGAGGCTGCGCCAAACCCTGAAAGTCACTGGTGATGTTCAGCGTGCCCGCGACAGCCATCAACTCGGCATCGGCAAAGGATTGATTGTTGTCATTCAAGACCGTCAGCCAAGAGAGCAGCTTGATCCGCTGCTTGTCCGGCCCGGAACGATCATCCAACGTGGCAACATAATGGGCCTGCCAGTCGAAGCCCCATGCAAGATAGGTAAGCGTCACCCGGTACGTGCCGCCGGTTTCATCCCTGGTGTCGATGGAAAACATCGGTTCAGCCGATAGGCCAGCGGGAATGGCGTTGAAGGTCAGGCCTTCCGGCAAACCGGAACAGCGGACCGCTTCATATCCCTCGGATGTTTTCAGCACCAAGCCGCCGTCAGCCCTGCTGCTGACAATCGCCGATTGCGCCTCTGTTTCACCGGTCGCGGGATTTGTCCGCGTGACCGTGACCCGGTTGCCCAAGGTCCCGTCCACTAGAGCAGCAGGGGACAGGAGATCGGCATTGCGGTTTTTCTCGATCGTGCCGCCGGGAAGTCCGGTGACGATGGCGCTAACCGCGATCATTCCCTCAGCCACACCCTCAAATCGGATGGTCGATTCGCCCGTCGGCAAGGTAACATCGCGCGTTTCGGTGATCATCGCGAAGCCTTGCGTCCAATTGCGGTTCATCGCATCGCCCTCGCCCCGGCCCGGATCGCGATAGATTGTGACCGACAAATCCACCGGAGCGGAGGCATCGACAGCCTCCCTCGCCAATGCGGGAGAAGACATGGCGACGCCGAGTAGCGCGGCCACCAGGGCAAAAGCGGCGGGCCGCATGGTCACGCTTAGTAGCGCGCTTCGTAGGTCACACGGAATTCACGAGTGCCATTGGCCGGAACGGGGACAACCCATTTCCGGCTGCCAAGATTGAGCTGCTCGCCCTCGACATCTTCGCTGACGATACGGAAATCATGGCTCCACCAGCCGCGGTCAAGGCCGGCCTGTACCAGATCGACATTGACGGCTTCCGATTTCGCGTTGGTCATGGTGTAGCGCATGGTGGTGCGGTAATATTCGACCGGACGTTCGGATTCGACCTGCGTTACCACCTCCCCATCCTTGATGATCCGGTAGCGAGAGGACCTCTCCCATTCGGACGAGGTGATCTTCTGACGTTTTTCCACCTCGGCCTGAACATAGACATCGAAGGCATTGCCAGTGGTCAGCATCAATTCGCTACCTGCGGGAGTATGCCCAATACTACTTTCGCCAATGAATTGCGGTGTGCCCTGGCTGTCACGCTGATAAAACCGAACCGTTCCTGACGGAAGTGCATCGCCCAGGCCCGCCGCGCGTGATGTGGCAAAGCTGAGCGAACTGGAAACCGGCTGCGGCCCGCCATCGTTCTGCATCCAGTTCACAGTGCGCGCATAAACCCGCTTGGCCGGAACGCCTTGCACGTCAAGAAAGCTGACCTGCTTGGTCTGGGCGTTGGCAATCGTGGTGCGGGCATTGATCGGGTAGAGGTAGAAATCACCCACTTGCTCGCGATTTGCGCTTTCGGTGCCGGGACGGACCAGACTTGCTTTGCTGGACCGGCGGCCACTGCCCTGCCCGGGGCTGCCCGCGATCAGCAACGTGTTGGCATTGTGAAAAGTTGTGCCGGTGTTGTTGTTCAGCGTGACCCAGCCCTGCATATCAATCGCATTATTCGCTTCATCGAACAGGGCGACATAATCTGCCGACCAGCCAAGACCGGGGGTGAGATAGCGGATCGAAGCCGGACCTGTTCCAGCGCGGGCGGCATCCACGGTTACCGAAAGGGTCGGGCGCGCGCGCAAATTCGGAGGAACACGGTCAAACACTGCGCGGACCGGCAGGCCATCATCGCGCAATACTTCTATGCGGTCACCGATCTTCACGACTACGCCGCCAGCAGTCGACAGCACGGTCGCGCGTTCACGCGTCTCACGGCCAGTCGCAGGGTTGGTGCGGATCAGAGTGATGGTCTGGCCAATTGCCTTTTCCATCAATTTTCCGGGGGTCAGCAGATCGAAATCGAAATTCTGTTCGACAATCCCTGCGCCGGCGGCGTTGAAACTGAGGGTTTCAGGGCGGATCTGGGCGGACACATCAGGAAATTCAATCCGACTGCGGCCTTGCGCGATCTGCAATTGGCGGATGTCCTGCACCAGCGCCTGACCATTATTGTAGATTGTAACCGAGACATCGCCCTGCGCCGTCGCATCGGGGTTGGCTAGCGACTCGGAAGTTGTCTGCGCGGAAGCGGCAGTAACGATGGCGAGCGCGGCCGTCATTCCTGTTAGTGAGGCCCCAAAGAAATAGCGTGTCGCAATCATTTCAATTTCCCTCGCTTGCCAGCGGTTTGTGCCGACATGGTCACCCGAGTGTTAGGCCTGCAGCCTTTACTCAAGATGAATGTTACAAAGTATCATTCATGCATGTCAGTCATCTTTGCGCCCCAAGATCCCGCCGACCTTGTCGCTGATTTGCTGAACGCTGAATGGCTTCGGGATGAAGTACATATTTTCGATATCAATGTCGCGGCGCAGCTGTTCCTCGGCATAGCCAGACATGAACAGCACCGGCAAATCAGGTTTGGTGTTCCGGATTGCGCGCGCCATTGCTGGCCCGTCCATTCCAGGCATGACCACATCGGATACGATCAGATCAAACTCACCACCCTTGGCGATTTCAGCCAGACCTTCCTCGCCATCGGATGCTGTTGTGACGATATAGCCTGCCCGCGTTAACGCGCGTTCGGCAACAGCCCGGACCATTGCCTCATCCTCCACCAACAGCAAACGGCCGCCGCCGGACCATTTGCTCGTAGGGATTTCTGAAACCGGTTTGGATATTTCGGGCAATTCGCCTCGGTGGACGGGCAGATACACCGTGAACCGCGCACCGTCAGGGCGGTCATGCAGCCCCTTGACATTATCCGCAAAGATGAACCCGCCAGACTGTTTGACAATGCCGTAAACGGTTGACAGGCCCAGCCCGGTGCCCTTGCCCTGCTCCTTGGTGGTAAAGAATGGTTCGAAAATCTTGCCGAGCATTTCAGGCGGAATTCCGCCGCCACTATCCTGCACCACCATCACGGTATAATCCGCCACAGGGATGATATCGGAACCCGCCTTACGAATGTCGCTTGCCGCAACCCTTCGCGTCGAAAGCGTCAGCTTGCCCGTACCGTCACCTCTGGCATTGATGGCATCGCGGGCATTGACCGCCAGATTGACAATCACTTGCTCCAATTGCTGCGGATCGGCACGCACCGGGCCCAAATCGCGGTCATGGCGAATGGTGAAGGTAATTTTTTCGCCGACCAGGCGCTTCAGCAATTGGCTTACTTCACTGACCACATCCGGCAGCTGGACAACCTCTGGACGTAAAGTCTGTTGGCGTGAAAATGCCAGTAATTGCCGGGTCAGTGACGCCGCACGGTTCGAATTGGCGCGGATTTGCTGGATGTCATCGTAATCGCTGTCACCCGGTGTATGGCGCAGCAACATCAGATCGCAATATCCAATGATCGCGGTCAGGACATTGTTGAAATCATGGGCAACGCCGCCCGCCAATTGGCCCACTGCCTGCATCTTGGTGGCTTGCGCTACTTGCCGTTTGAGCCTGGTTTCTTCGGTCGAGTCGGTCAGGCTGAGGAGAACCGCCGCCTCTCCCAGTCCGCGTACCCCGGCAAGGCCAAGCGAGACTGGCTCGTCTGGCTGGCTGGTTAAACGCACCGCCATATCACCGTTGCTGCCAGGGCCGCGGCCGAACCGGCGTACGGCATCAGACAAGGCGGCTTTATCCTGACGAACAACCAGATCGGACGGGAATTGCGGCAGGCCGCTATCGTCCAGATCGATCGCCCTCAGGAACGCGCTATTGCCGAATAGAAACCGCCCGTCGCGATCAGTCATCGCAAGGCCTAGCGGCAACGCGCCCAATAAGGCCTCCAACTGCGGAGTTGCCGCATGCGACGCACCTTCGGCCCTGCTGCCAAGACCAACGCCAGTATCAATGAGCAACATCAGCGACTGTCCAGCGCTTGGTTTGCCGCCTGATTTCTTGCCGTCCCCAGATATAGCGACAGCGCCTTTATCTAGCACCTGATGGGGATCAGGATCATTTATCGGAACCTGAACCAGCATTTGCGGGCTGGCACGAGCGGCATCTCTGGCGAAGAAAATCTGATCGCTGTCATCAATCCGCAACTGCGCGACATATTCCTGTCCTGCCATGGTTGCCTCGCCGTCGCCAGACGCACGTTCGGCAAAGCCTTGGCTGGCCGCGCGAATTATCCCGTCAGGCCCGACCAATGCGGCCTCAATCCCGGCTTCCGACAATAGTTTTCCGAAGGGCCCGGCCAATCGCGCCATCACTGACGAGGATATATCCTCTGCGCGCAACAATTCGAACCGCCACACCAGATAATCATCGCCGCGGCCCGCGCGCTCGGCAGACGCCTTCCAGACTTCGTTTCCGTCACTGCCAACCAACCGGTCCGCTTTGCCATGCCCGTCACGCCATGCATCCCGCGCGGCGCGGGTCAGATGTTCCAAACTGTCCCGCTCTACCTGCAGGCTCGGCGGGGCGTGTTTTGCGCCGAACCATGTGCTGTACAGAGCGTTGGCACAGGCAAGCCGATTGGCGCGATCAGTTATTGCGACAGCAACACCGGGCTGCTCGATCGCGGCAACTGTTACGGACCAATCTGGAGCGGTGAAACCGTCACTCTCAGCCTCCGAGGGAAATCGGCTGAGCGCATATCCAGCTGTAATCAGCACAACCAGACCGGCAGCGAAGGCCAATGTTGGCAGCAATTGTCCGGATATCAGCCATAAAGCTCCGGCACTGGCAACAAAAGCCAGTCCTAGCCCACTCAATAATGCGAATTGGCCCGGACCTCGCCTGTGTGATCCAGCCAGCCTTTCCGGACCATGACGCCCCGCCGCGTCTTTCATCCTTCCGATGCCTTCAATCGCTGTTCCAACCGCGCAGTCAGCAGTTTTAACCGACGGCTCCGTCGGCGGCCCACCATCAATCGCCAAATGAAGCCGGACAGGACATAGCCAACCGCAGCCGACACAATCGACAGTACGAAAAAGCCAAATGCTGTGACCCCTGCCGTTTCAAGGAACCAGCCAAATTGCTCCCAGCGGCCGCTGCTCAATTCTGCATTGGCAGCGCCAACCGTGGCGGCATCGATTTTCAGGACAAAAGCGCCGACCTTGTTCGCTACGACCAGCCAGAATGGCAGGGTGAACGGGTTGGTGATGAATGTGACCAATGCCGCCAGCGGAACATTGGCGCGCGCCGGGAGCGCCAAAAACGCGGCAACAAACACCTGGCCCAAAGGGATAATGAAACCAGAGAATAATCCCAGTGCGACACCGCGGGGCACGGAGCGGCGGGTAAAACGCCACAATTCTGGGCTGAGAAAACGATGAGCTATAGGCTTGAGAAATTTATTCTCGGCCATTTCCTCACGCGTTGGAGTATACTTTCGGAGTACGTCCGCAACGAACGTCTTCGACTTCCATGACACCTTGGTCGCGGCACGTTTTTGGCCGTTACTTTTGGCCTCTGGTTCGGCCTGATTATTGGATGAAGCGTCAGTCATGATCTATTGGCAGGCCTTGCGCGTGTGACGTGGCTGTTGCAACCCCTGCAACTTGTGCTGCGGCATCCAGTGAGATGGGCCTGGCAGTGAAATGGGCCTGGCAAAGGGCCCAAGGTCAAGAATGTGGAGCAGCTGGTCATAACAAGGGATATGGGTAACCGAAAGATGATGAACAGGTCCAGAATTGCAGGCCGTTTGAAGTTACCAATTAATAGCTGACAAATGTGACGAAATTAACGCATCAACCCTTTTCTCGCATCAACCTTGCCTTGTCCCGTTTCCAATCACGGTCCTTTACATATTCCCGCTTGTCCTGGGCCTGACGGCCCTTGGCCAACGCAAGTTCAACCTTGGCTCGGCCGCGTCCATTGAAGTAAATCGACAATGGCACCATCGTCATGCCCTTGCGCTCAACCGCCGCGCGCAGCTTGCCGATTTCCCGCTCGTGGAGCAGCAATTTGCGAGGGCGCGTGGGCACATGATTGAACCGGTTGCCGTGGCTGAATTCAGGAATGTTCGAATTGACCAGCCAAACCGCGCCGTCACGTACCTCGGCATAGCTTTCGGCAATTGATCCCGCACCCGCGCGCAGGCTTTTCACTTCCGTACCCGTCAGCACGATGCCCGCTTCGAATTTGTCATCAATAGCAAAATCAAACCGCGCGCGCCGATTTTCGGCGACGACTTTCTGTTTGTCGAACTCTGCTGTTTTGGGACGTGCCATGGTGATGGGGCATGTAGGGAGAAAGTGCTGAGAACAAAAGGGCTCAAAGACAATCGTGCCTTCGGATCACACCAACTCTGCACCCTTCAACGCATCATCCACCGCTTTGCGGGCGGCTTCGTTGGCGCTGCATAGCGGCAGACGCACCTCGTCCGTCAGCCAATCATGCACCCGGCTGAGGGCATATTTTACCGGGCCAGGAGAAGCATCTTCAAACATCGCGTAATGCAGCGGGTAGAGCTTGTCGTTCAAACGGCGCGCCTTGGCAAAATCATTATCCGCGCAGGCTTGCTGGAATTCCGCGCACAGAGCAGGGGCGACATTGGCGGTGACCGAGATACAACCCCGGGCGCCCGCGGCATTGGCGGGCAGCGCAAGTTCATCGTCACCAGAAAGCTGACAGAAATCCCGGCCAATCCCCATTCTGTGATCCGTCACACGCGACAAGTCACCGCTGGCGTCCTTGATCGCGATAATCTGCTGCGGATATTTCTCGGCCAGTTCGCAGACAGTTTCCGGCTTCAGGTCGGTGACTGTGCGTCCCGGCACATTATAAAGCACGATCGGCAGGTTGCAATTTTCAGCCAGATGGCTGAAATGGGCGACCAAGCCGCGTTGGCTCGGGCGATTATAATAAGGGGCAACGCACAGGCCAGCCGCCGCACCGGCCTTCTTGGAGAAATTCATATGCAGCAGCGCATTCTGCGTATCATTGCTTCCGCAGCCCGCGATGATGGGCACCCGGCCAGCTGCCTGTTCGATGCAGATTTCGACCACTCGGTGGTGTTCGGCATTGGACAGAGTTGATGCCTCGCCCGTGGTGCCGCAGGGCACGAGTGCGCTGCTGCCATTGTCGATTTGCCAATCAACCAAACGGCGAAAAGCGCTCTCGTCAAACGTTCCGTCGCGAAAAGGAGTCACTAGAGCGGGTATCGAACCGGAAAACATTTACCTGTGTCCTAATTTAGCCCCATAACGAAAACGCAATATGTACGCTGGGGGAATGTCATTCAGCGTCTGATAAGGAGCCGATGGCTACTATGTCCAGCATGGACCGTTTTTCTCTCATATCCGCAACCCTATTCGCCTCCACCGTACTGACCGCATCTGCCCCGCTTGTGGCGCAAGATGCCGCCAGCTGGGACCGAGCACGAGCAGAGATGGTAGCTCGCGCCCCAACGCAGATGGCGCAGGCGATCGACCGGTGGGAATTTCTCAGAAGCAATGACCGGATGGAGTTCGACGATTACGCCGGTTTCGTTCTGGCCTATCCTGATTTCCCGCAAGAAGAAAAGCTACGCGGCTATGCCGAAGATGCGCTGGACCGGGAAGCGGTAAGCTCCGAACATCTGGTATCATTCTTCGACCAGAAACCGCCGCTGACCAACAGCGCGCGCGCACGTTATGCCCTGGCTTTGGCTGCCTTGAAACGCCCTGAGGCGGCTAGTGTCGCGCTTGCGGCATGGCGCGGCGGTGAAATGAGCGGTACTGCTGAAGCCTATCTGGTCGGCATGTTCGGATCGAAATTCGGCCCCGAAGACCAGGATGCGCGGATGGACGCGCTGCTTTGGCAGGGACAGGAAGAAGCTGCAGCGCGCCAGATCAACAATGTCTCGCCCGCATACCGCGATATCGCGATGGCCCGACTGGCCCTGATTCAGGGAAATGATCCACAATCGATTGGGCTGACTGTTCCGGCCGGTGCCAATCGCGATCCCGGTTATGTCTACAATCAAGTGCGCAAGTTACGCGCTGATCGTCAGGGCAGCCTCGCGGTAAATCTCTTGGCCACTCGCCCGGCCTTCTCCCGACCTGCCTATAATGCAGAAGGATTCGTCGGTGAAATGCTGCGGCTTGCGCGCACGGGCGATTCGCGGTCGGCCCAGAGGATCGCTGCCTCGGTAGACGATTTGTTTGCTCCCGGTGCCGATATCAGCAGCATGTCTTTCCGCATCCGCGACGATTACACTTCGCTGATGTGGCTCGGCGGCACCGAGGCATTGTGGAAACTAGGCGATGGCAATGCGGCCGCACCTTTGTTCTATCGTTACGGCGCCGCTGCTCGCACGCCGCAAACCCGGTCCAAGGGATTTTATTGGGCGGGCCTTGCTTCGGCAAAGGCCGGTAACATGGCCGACGCAAACCGCTATTGGGACATGGCCGCCGAATATGCCGATCGTTTTTACGGGATGCTGGCAGTCGAGAAATTGGGCCGCAGTCTGCCAGATTATACTGGCCAGCCTACCGCGCAGCCCACGCCAGAACAGAGAATTGCATTCCAGAGCGCGCCGCTGACCAAAGCAGTGAAGGAAGTGTCCAGAGGTGCGCCGTGGCGTACCGGTATCCAATTCTACCGCGCTATCGCCAATCAGGCTGAGACCGAGGCGGAACATGTGCTTGTGGCAGAACTTGCGCAGGAAACAGGGCGCCGGGATCTGGCGGTCAATTTGTTCGATTCAGCAGCGGCAGACGGGCACAAGAACTTCACCGCAATTGGATTTCCAACATTGCAAACACCGCCCGGCGTGAATTGGACCAATGTCCATGCAATTACCCGGCAGGAAAGCCAATTCGCCCAAAACGCTATCAGCCACGCCGGTGCAAGTGGCTTGATGCAGTTGATGCCGGGCACAGCGCGTGAACAGGCCGGAAAATTGGGCATGAGCTATATGTCCGCCAATCTGATCGAATCCCCCAGCTACAATATCCAGCTTGGCGATGCTTACTTCACCCGGATGATGGATTATTATAGTGGTGCCTTCCCGCTGGCAGCGGCGGCCTATAACGCTGGCCCCGGCAACGTGAACAAATGGCTGCGGGCCAATGGCGATCCGCGAAATGGCGGGATTTCCTATGTCGATTGGATCGAGCAGATCCCGATATATGAAACCAAAAATTACGTCGGCAGGGTGATCGAAAACGCGGTGGTTTATGAAAATATGCACCCAGAGAAGACGCTCTACGGGCGGCCGCGCATCGCGAGCGATTTCCTCAGGCGTTGAGCGAAGCCCTGCCCTGTGTAATGGCTTCCCCGAGATGAAGTCTGCGCCAAATCCTTTACACCGGTGGAAACGGTAGCATGAGGCATGCCTTAGCTATGATCGCCTCGATGGCGGCGTTGATTACGGTACCGGTGGCAGCCCGAGACAGCCTCGGCATGTTTTCGGATTGGGGCGCCTTTCGCGATTCCAACGTGCCGCGCTGCTATGCCATCGCCAAGGCCAGGCAGAGCACGCTGCAGCGTGATTATGAGCCCTATGCATCGATTGGTACTTGGCCTTCGCGCAAGGTGCGCGGTCAAGTCCATCTGCGCTTGTCCCGCAAATTGTCTCCCGGTGCGGCCATAAATTTGCGGATCGGCGGCAAAAACTTTGCCCTTACTGGCGGCGGCGGCGATGCCTGGGCGAAGGACCAGACTATGGATGCGGCAATTGTCGCCGCTATGCGGTCCGCCGGGTCGATGACTGTCGGTTCGAGAGATTCGCGTGGCCGCCGTTTTTCCAACACCTATAATTTGTCCGGTGCCGCCACCGCGATGGATGCGGCCACTGTCGGCTGCGCACAGATCAAGTAGCAGCCAAAGAACGGGCCGGAGATCGCTCTCCGGCCCGCTACTATCAGTTGGCGCTATTCAGATCAGAAGCGGAAGCCGTAACTGGCCACAAGCTGATGGCGATCCAGATCGACATCAAACGGATCGCTATCCGCGATATCGCCTTCGAAATCACCATTTTCGAAATCCACATCGGCGGTGGAATCGGTTAATTCGGCATCGGCGCCGACGACAATACCGCCGAGGTCGATGTCATAGCCAACCGCGATGCCATCCATGAAGCCGTCGATCGACTGGTCATTGTCCTGATTGGCATCACTGCCGTCAGGCCCCCCTGCATGATCCGCTTAGAGCATAGTGCCGATGAATATACGGCAATAATATTGTTTATTTTCAGTAAGATAATAATCGCCGAACCGTTCTTAATCATCGACGAAAATCGATGGCCGAACAAACTCTGTACACATTGACGCATCAGCCGTGCCCGAATCCTGTGAGCATTCTTTTGCTAACCGGGCGAGTGCCACCTATATGCGCCCCATGGCCAATACAACTCTCATGTCGATCCCCGGACAAGTTGATCCGGTACCTGTCGCGCGCGATATAACTCCGCGAGCCGATGGGCGCGTAGATTTGCTGGGCTTACCCAAGACGCGGATTTCAGAATTATTTTCCGAAGCGGGTCTGGATTCGAAGCAAGCGAAGCTTCGCTCCAAGCAGGTTTATCACTGGCTGTATCATCGCGGCGCAACCCAGTTTTCGGAGATGACCGACATTTCCAAAACGATGCGGCCCTGGTTGGAAGACCGGTTTATTGTCGGCCGCCCCAACATCATCGAAGCGCAGCATTCCACCGACGGCACCCGTAAATGGCTGCTGCAAACCGACGATGGCCATGATTACGAAATGGTTTTCATTCCCGACGCAGATCGTGGGACTTTATGCGTATCAAGTCAGGTCGGATGCACCCTCAATTGCACATTCTGCCATACCGGCACGATGCGGCTGGTTCGCAACCTGACCCCCGGCGAAATCGTCGGCCAAGTCATGTTGGCACGCGATGCACTTGGCGAATGGCCAAAAGGCCGGATGGATATTTCCGAGGTTGAGGACGAAAGCGAGTATCGCGCAGACGGACGCCTGCTGACCAATATCGTGATGATGGGCATGGGCGAGCCGTTGTATAATTTCGAGCATGTCCGCGATGCATTGAAACTGGTGATGGACGGTGAAGGTCTGTCACTATCGAAACGCCGGATCACGCTGTCCACCAGCGGCGTTGTTCCGATGATGGCCCGTTGCGGGGAAGAGATCGGGGTTAATCTCGCAGTCTCGCTCCACGCAGTGACCAAAGAAGTGCGCGATGAAATCGTGCCGATCAACCGCAAATACGGGATCGACGAATTGCTCCGCGCATGTTCTGATTATCCCGGCGCATCCAACGCCCGGCGTATCACATTCGAATATGTAATGTTGAAGGACAAGAACGATAGCGATGCGGATGCGCACGAACTGGTCCGCCTGCTGAAACGTTATGATCTGCCCGCAAAGGTCAATCTGATCCCGTTCAATCCATGGCCCGGCGCGCCCTATGATTGTTCGACGCCTGATCGTATTCGTAGCTTTTCCAATATTGTCTTCGAAGGCGGCATCAGCGCTCCGATACGCACTCCGCGCGGCCGCGATATTGATGCAGCCTGCGGCCAATTGCGAACCTCCGCAGAAAAGAAGAGCCGCGCCCAGCAGGACCGGGAAGATGCGGAGGCCGCAGCATTCTGATGGCGGATCTGACCACTTTAACCTGATAGCTGCGGCGCTCAACCTGCCTTCCTAGAGGTTCGGTCCGTCCGGTATTTAGCCCCAGCCCGGGCCATTCACCTGAGGTTGTGGACCGATTTGAGAGAAGGGCAGTTGTTAAGGTATTCGCAACAGAGATTTAAGGAATTTTTCCATGCGCATTTTTATCCTGGCAGCGGCGGCGGCTGCATTGGCTGTCCCAAGCGCTCCGGTCATGGCGGACCCGCCAGCCCATGCAAAAGCATATGGCAAGCGGGCCAAGGATCAGCAGCGGATTTACGACGCCAATGGCCGCTATTATGAACCGCGCCGGATTTCGCGCAAAGACCGGATGTGGCGCGGGAATGACGGGCGATATTATTGCAAGCGTGACAATGGCACCACGGGCCTTGTCATAGGCGCTGGCGTCGGCGCACTTGCCGGACGCGAACTGGCCGGAAACGGTGACCGTACCTTGGGCGCAATTATCGGTGCGGTCGGCGGCGGCTTGATTGGCCGCGAAATTGATCGGGGCAGCCTGAACTGCCGCTAATCCAATTATAGCAAGAGCGATGGGCGTGTTGTCTTCTTCGGGCAGCACGCCCTTATCGTTTGGCCGGGATTGAGGCTTCCCTAGTCGGGCCGAATATGGTCAAAGTCCTCGATGCTATATTATGACGCCATCTTTCGATTGTCGCCAAGGCAGATCGAATGACCCTTCCCTCCATTCTTATCACCGGTGCAGCAAAGCGGATTGGCGCGGAAATGGCGCGCGCTTTTGGCCGCGCCGGTTGGCATGTCGTCGTCCATTACGGAACCTCCGCAGAAGAGGCAGAAACGCTTGCTGCCACCCTCCCCTCTGCAGAAACAATTGCCTGCGATTTGAACGATGCTGCTTCAGCTGCCGCGATGGTCGAACGGCTGGCAGGACGGCTAGATGACTGGCGCGTACTGATAAACTCAGCCTCCGTATTCGTGCCTGATGATGTAACCGAATTGGACCTCGCCACGAACCGACAGGCAATGCAGATTAACGCACAAACCCCGGTCGTAATGGCGCAAACTTTCCTCCGCAGTGCAAGGGCTCTGGGAGGCCGGCGCGTGATCCATGTGACCGATCAAAAACTGGAAAATCCCAATCCGGATTTCTTCTCCTACACCATGAGCAAACATGCGTTGGCGGCGACCATTCCAATGCTCGCCATCGGAGCCGCGCGCGAGGGTGACCGGATTTACGGCTTGGCCCCCGGCGCAATTCTCGCCAGCCATGACCAGACGGAGGACGAGACTGAAGTATCCCACCGCCTCAACCCGCTAGGCCGCAAGACCGGCGCGGATGAAATGGCCGGAGCAGCGCTGTTTCTGGCAGGAGGATGGCTCGCCAGCGGCGAAACACTGTTTATCGACAGCGGGCAGCATTTGCTCACCCAACCGCGCGATGTTATCTATCTGGCAAGAGGGGAAAACGCCCGATGAAGCGCCATTTTCTATCGACCCGCCTGTGGCATTGGATCAATCTGATCAGCGTCGTGATCCTGTTCATGTCCGGCCTGAACATCTCCAACGCGCATCGCTATCTCTATTGGGGACAATGGGGGTTTTCCCCTGAACAGGCGTGGCTGGCGGTGCCGCGCTTTCCCGGGTGGGCCACGATCCCCAATTATTACAGTCTGGCCGGAGCGCGTGACTGGCACATTTTGGCCGCATGGCCGTTTGCGCTGGGCCTATTGTTCATGTGGATCGCTATGCTGATCAACCGGCATTTCTGGCGCGATCTGCGAACCAGCCGCCGGGAATGGCGCCCCAAGGCAATCTGGTCGGACATCGTCAACCATCTGAAGCTGAATTTCGACCACGGACCGGGGAAGTATAATTTCCTCCAGAAAGTGGCCTATGGGTCGATCATGGGCGTTATCTTACCAAGTATGATATTCTCCGGCCTTGCGATCAGTCCGGGCTTCGAATCTGCCGCGCCGTGGTTGGTCGATGTGTTCGGAGGCCGCCAGAGCGCGCGGTCGATCCACTTTATCTTGGCATGGGCCACATTAGCCTTCTTTGTTGTCCATCTGGCCTTGGTCCTGCTGTCTGGCCCGATTGGCCAGGTCCGAGATATGATTACCGGAGGCAAAGCATGAAGCGCCGCGCATTACTCGCCGGAATAGGTGCGCTGTTTGTTGGCGCCTGTTCCAAGGTGGCCGATTCAAAGGTTGGTTCTTCTCTTCTGTCCGCGGCAGAGGACTGGCACCGCAAGGCGCACCGCTCTCTGTCAAACCGCACCGCGCTGGTTCGCGAGTATGCCAAATCAGACCTCTCGCCATATTTCCGCGGCAATGGTTCAGTGACTGTCGACACTGACGAATACCGACAGCATGTGGCCGACGGTTTTGCCAATTGGCAGCTAGAAGTTGGCGGCCTGGTCGCCAACCCGATGTCGCTTTCGATGGAAAATTTGCGCAAATTGCCCCAGCGCACCCAAATCACCCGCCATGATTGCGTCGAAGGGTGGAGCGCGATCGGCGAATGGACCGGTCCTCAATTGTCCGTAATTCTTGAGGCCGCTGGTGTCAGTGAAGAAGCGAAGTTCATTCTGTTCCGCTGCGCTGATACACTAAGCGGACACGAATATTATGAGAGCGTCGACATGGTCGATGCCTTGCACCCACAGACAATCGTCGCCCATCAACTCAATGGAGAGAACTTGCCGATCAAGAACGGCGCCCCCTTGCGGATGCGAATTGAAAAGCAGTTAGGGTATAAACATCCAAAATATCTAACTGGGATCGAGGCGGTTGCCAGTCTGGATGATATCGGCCTCGGCCAAGGCGGTTATTGGGAAGACCGTTATGGTTACCAATGGTACGCCGGTATCTGAGGCGTCATTCGGGATACAGCCGCTGCAACGTGGCCCAATCGTCCGCCACCATTTCTTCCAGAAGCGATAAAATCATCAAAACTAACATCAGTTGGCCGCGTTTTGGCACCGCTCATTGTCAATCCCTCCAATACGAATCCTAGCGCCAGATTGACAGTCTGCAAGTCCCTGTCATGCTGCACCCAAGAGTTTGGACAAAACGGTAGGGGTACTGAATATCTATGTGGCTACTTGGCAAATTTCTGTCGCGCGCAATTCACACTGGCACGCTGGTGGTGACCGACCATAAAGGTCAGGAACACAGTTTCGGCACTGGTGAGGGTCTGGATGGCCGCGGTCCGATCCGCATCCGACTGACCAACAAGAAAGCCGCCAATCACATCGCGCGCTACCCGCAAATGGGTGCGGGCGAGGCATTTATGTGGGGCTGGCTGGTGGTCGAGGCACCGCACGATATCCGCGATATGATCCTGTTCGTGACCATGAATACCAAGAAGCTGGGTGACCATGCGATCAAAGCGAAAGGCCCGATGCGCAAGCTGGTGCAAGCCGCCGGGGCCAGGATCGACAGTCTCAACCTAAAGGCCAAGGCGCGCAAAAACGCCGAACATACCTATAACCTCACCCGCCGCCTGTATGAATTGTTCCTCGACGAGGACCGGCAATACACCATGGCCTATTACCGGGAAGCTGATCCATCAAAGACCAGCCTAGAGCAGGCACAGATGGACAAGAAGGCGCATATGGCCGCCAAGATGAACATCAAGCCGGGAATGCGGGTGCTCGATATCGGCTGCGGCTGGGGCGGTTTTGCGATGTATCTGCATGAACATTATGGCTGCGAGGTGCTCGGCGTCGCCCTCGCCCCTGACCAGATCGCATTCTGCAGGGAACGCGCCAAGGCCGCAGGCGTGGCCGACAAGGTCAAGTTCAAGCTGATGGATTACCGCGATGTTGAGGGCGAAGCTTCATTCGACCGGATCTCCAGTGTCGGCCTGCTCGAACATGTCGGCACTCCGCACTACCCCCAATTCTTCGAACATACCGCGCGTCTGCTCAAGCCTGACGGTGTGATGTTCAGCCATTGCTGCGGGCGCACCACCGGCCCCGGCAGCACCGACGCATGGACCCGGACCTACATCTTCCCTGGCGGCTATATCCCCGCCCTGTCAGAACTTGTCAGCCAAAGCGAGCAAGCCGGATGGCAAGTGATGGATGTGGAAGCAATGCGCTTCCACTACTCCCATACGCTGGAAGAATGGTACAACCGCACCGTCTTGCACAAGGACGAGATTGTCCAAATGTATGACGAGACCTTCTACCGGATGTGGTTATTCTACCTCGCCGGCGCCGAACAAAGTTTCCGCCATGGCACAATGGTCAATTGGCAGTTGGTTTACGTAAAAGACCGCGCTGCGATCCCGATGACACGAGAATACATCGAAGTGGAAAGCGCCCGGCTAAGGGCCGAGAGCAAGGTACCGGAGTGGAGTTTGGACCCGGCGCTGAAGGTCGCAGCGGAATAGGATGCATGCATGAGCAAAGCCTTGGTCAGCAAGTTCCTCGGCCGAATTGTCGCTCACGGCACGCTTGAGATTGGTTTTGCAGATGGTGAAACCGCGCATTTCGGTACGCCGGAATCCGGCTTCCCCGATATTGCTCTGCGCTTCACTGATGCCAAGGTTCCGCGCGATATCATTCTGGACCCCCGGATCGGCGCGGCGGAGGCGTTCATGGATGGGCGCTTACTGATAGAGCGCGGTGATGTGATGGGACTGGTGCAATTGCTCCGATCCAACGCACCATGGGATCGCGGCGCGTCCATCGGTCCGCCCAAATTGCTGCGCCGCATCCGTAACAGGGTCGGTTTCGCCAGCGAATCGATCAACAATGCTATCGGGTCAAAACGCAACGTCGCGCATCATTACGATATCGGCAACGACCTCTATCGCCTCATGCTCGATGCCGAGCATATGCAATATAGCTGCGGATACTGGCCGGAGGATAAAATGACCTTGGCCGAGGCGCAGGAAGCCAAGCTGGCGCATATCGCGGCCAAACTCGATCTGAAACCCGGACAAGACGTGCTCGACATTGGCTGCGGCTGGGGCGGTATGGCAATTTTCCTGGCCTCCCGGGCCCAGGTAAGGGTGCACGGCATCACCCTGAGCAAGGAGCAGTTGGCGCTCGCACAAGAACGCGCCGAGGCGGCGGGTGTGGCCGACAGAGTAACGTTTGAGCTGGTTGATTACCGCGAATTGCCGAAACGGACCAAACGCTACGACCGGATCGTATCGGTTGGGATGTTCGAACATGTCGGGCGGCCGCAATTCGAAACCTACTTCCAAGCATGCGCCAATTTGCTGACAGCGGACGGGGTGATGCTACTCCACACCATTGGCCGGATGGGCGGCCCGGGCACAACCGACGCCTTCACCCGTAAATATATCTTCCCCGGAGGCTATATCCCTGCGCTCAGTGAAACCATGGCAGCAAGCGAGAAATTCCGTCTGATCGCGACGGATATTGAAAATTTGCGGCTCCATTACGCAAAGACATTGCGGCAATGGAATGCCCGCTGCGTGGAACACCGCGAAGCAATCACCGCGCTGTTTGACGAACGGTTCTACCGGATGTGGACGTTCTATCTCGCCGGGGCGACAGCAGCTTTCGAAAGCGGCGGCTTGTGCAATTATCAGATTCAGTACAGCCGCAGCCGCCATGCCGTGCCGCTAACCCGGGACTATTTGGCGGTAAATGAAGCGGGTTTGCTCGGCAGATAGATATTCTGCGGCCATATTTGATTGAGATGTTGGAATGCCCCTGATACCCGCGCGACTTAAATTCTAGTCCAATCTTCCGGAGCCCATCGAATGTCCGACATCAAACGTGTAGTTCTCGCCTATTCCGGCGGCCTCGACACCAGCGTGATCGCCAAATGGCTGGAGGTTGAGCGCGGCTGCGAAGTGGTGACATTTACCGCCGATCTCGGCCAAGGCGAGGAAATCGAACCTGCACGGGCCAAGGCGCGGGCCATGGGCATTCCGGACAAGCACATTTACATTGAAGATGTCCGCGAGGAGTTTGCCCGCGACTTTATCTTCCCGATGATGCGCGCAAACGCCCGTTACGAAGGGGATTATCTGCTCGGTACTTCGATCGCGCGCCCACTAATTTCCAAGCGCTTGGTCGAAATCGCTCGTGAAACCGGCGCCGATGCGATCGCTCATGGGGCAACCGGCAAGGGCAATGACCAGGTGCGGTTTGAATTGTCCGCCTATGCTCTGGCGCCCGACATCAAGGTCATCGCGCCATGGCGCGAATGGGAACTGACATCGCGCACCGCCTTGATCGCCTGGGCTGAGAAACATCAGATCAATGTGCCCAAGGACAAGCGCGGAGATAGCCCATTCTCCACCGATGCAAACATGCTGCACACCTCCAGCGAGGGCAAGGTGCTGGAAGATCCGTGGGAAGAAACGCCGGATTATGTCTATTCCCGCACGGTCAATCCAGAGGATGCCCCCGACACGCCTGAATACATCACGGTCGATTTCGAGCGCGGAGATGGCATGGCGCTCAATGGTAAAGCGATGAGCCCGGCCACTCTGATCGAAGCGCTCAACGAATTTGGTCGCAAACACGGTATTGGCCGGCTCGATCTGGTCGAAAACCGCTTCGTGGGAATGAAGAGTCGCGGCATGTATGAGACCCCAGGCGGCGAGATTTACGCGCGCGCGCACCGCGGGATCGAACAGATCACCTTGGACGGCGGCGCTGCGCATCTTAAAGACGAG
>Ga0209491_10002944_pt1 | contig 29088 bp, 21 predicted proteins | sample BON02_FD_187213 | JGI IMG/M metagenome (GOLD analysis project Ga0209491, IMG submission 187213) | Freshwater microbial communities from Lake Bonney liftoff mats and glacier meltwater in Antarctica - BON-02 (SPAdes) (version 2) | ecosystem: Environmental > Aquatic > Freshwater > Ice > Glacier...
GTTCTTGACCGTGTCGGAACTATCGCAATGGGGGCACAGGATGGGATGAGTATGTAGCATGACACCAATATAGCGAAATCAACTCATATAATCCATTACCCATGCTTGATATCACAGGTATCAATGTAACAAACGTTAAATTATACTTATTTAATGTTTTATTGGTTACCAGTTGCTAAAAGCTCAGGTACACTCGTAATTACCGATTGGTAATTCTAAAAAAGTGAAACCAAGGTAGGGGAAAGATCTGTAGTGTTTACTCTTTTTTGGCCAAAACACAGAAAAAAGAAACCAATAAGAACTAGCTAGACCTAAGGTTATATTGGCTAGTTCTTATTGGTTTTAACTAGTATCATTCACCTAGATGTGCGGCTATGAGTTTGCAGGGGTAAGTTACTTACATCAAAATTGGCTTCAGATCTTCTTCATTTTCTGCCAACCAAGCGGCAATTTCTTCTACTATTTGTTTGATACCAATCTCTGGCTTCCAGCCCGTCAGCTCTGTTACTTTGGTATTATCACTCACGTACAAGCGAATATCAGCCGTACGGATTTCGGCCACCGCTTTAATAGGAATCGTTTTACCCGTTACTTCCTGGCAGATTTTGGTAAGCTCTTGTAAAGAAGCGCTACTTTCCAGTCCACCACCGGCGTTTAGTACCTGCCCGTTTACGGTATCAAGGTTATGAAGCTGCCAATCGATGAGTCGGTAAAGATCTGCAACGTGCAACATATCTCGAATTTGCTTACCCGTACCACCGTACCCAAAATACCCCAGTTTCTGCTCAAAGTAGTGCTTTGCGACCCAAAGCACCATCACGCCCTGATCAACCTTACCCATTTGCCATGGTCCGGTGATGACACCACAACGGTTAATGACAGTTTTTAATCCGTAAAATTCATTATATTCTTGGATCAGTAATTCAGAGGCCAATTTGGTGGCACCATACAACGAACGAGGTCCTTCCAAAGGGAAATTCTCAGCAATACCTTTCGACGAAGCACCGGGCACTGGCTGCTCGTTAGCAAGAGCAAAACGGGTTTCCTGCTCCACAAAATTAAGTGTTTCCAAGGCCTTGATGGGGTATACCCTGCTGGTGGACAGAAATAAGAAAGCTGCTTTATGTTTCAAGGCATAGTTAAGACAATTGACCGTCCCAAAAAGATTGGTGTTGATCAGATAGTCTGGGGTTCCGTCCAGCCCCGCTAATACCGAAGGCTCCGCCGATGCCTCAATAACGGTATCAACGGCAGGTAAAGAATCAAAGTCCTCTTTGCTTCGAATATCTCCGTGGACAAACTCTACTCCCGCCTTTTTAAGACGACTGATATTCAGTTCGGATCCTCGTCGTTTAAGATTATCCAGAGCAAAAATCTGGTAAGCGGGATAATTTAATTTTAGCGCAATGGCGAGTGATGAGCCCACAAATCCGGCTCCTCCGGTAATGAGTATTTTCATGAAATAACTAGTAATGGATAGATTTCTGGTTTGTTGGCAAAGGTAAGGCCATTCAAACCAGCAATGAAATAATCCAATATTTTTTCACGTAAGCGGTTAAAAACTCATTATTTTGGGTCGAAGTTTAGACAGAACTACGTATAAAAAACTATTAAGCGCCTTTACTCGTTAGAGCTACTTTGATTATACTTAACTACACTTCCATGATAACACTTTCATTAAGCACAAGCAAATCCATGCCTGCCCTTGGGCTGGGTACCTGGAAATCCGCCGAAGGCGATGTATATAAAGCAGTGACCGAAGCACTTAAAATTGGCTACCGCCATATTGACTGTGCCGCTATATACGGCAACGAAGCTGAAATTGGACAAGCCTTGCACGATGCATTTGCCGCTGGCATCGTAAAACGGGAAGAATTATGGATTACCTCAAAACTCTGGAACAACTCTCACCTCCCAGAGCAAGTGCGTCCCGCTTTGGAAAAAACTTTACAAGATCTTCAACTTGACTACCTCGATCTATACCTGGTTCATTGGCCCATTGCACTAAAAGCGGGGATTTCGTTTCCCGCTAGTGGTGATGACTTTATCAATCTAGAAAATGCCCCTATTGCGGATACATGGCGGGGTATGGAAGAATGTGCGGATGCTGGTCTCACCAAGGCGATTGGAGTTTCTAATTTCAGTGCAAAGAAAATCCAGTCTCTATTGGAAACCGCGCGGATCAAACCCGCCATGAATCAGGTAGAGATGCACCCTTACCTGCAACAAAGCGACCTTGTAAAGTACTGCCACGACAACAGCATTCACCTAACGGCTTATTCACCACTAGGATCCGGTGACCGGCCTGAGCGACTCAAAAAAGAGGATGATCCTAGCTTGGCGGATAATTCTATCATTAAGGAAATAGCCGAAAAGTATGGGTGTAGCTGGGCGCAGATTCTAATCGCATGGGGAGTTAACCGGGGAGTATCGGTCATCCCAAAATCTGTGAATCCCGAACGCTTAAAGCAAAACTTTGAAGCAGGAAAAATTACCCTGGACGCCGACGACATGGCTCGCATTGGTGAAATGGATTTACATTTCCGGTTTATCAATGGTAGTACCTGGGCGCACACCGGTACGACCTACACGCTGAGAAATTTGTGGGACGAATAGTCTATAACACAACGTGGTCAGAGAACTATTCTCCGACCACGTTAGTAAGAATTCAGTACTGACCAGTAATACTTAACTATACACTCGTTTGAGTTTGACATTTTCGGCGGGTCTGATCACCAAAGGCACTTTTTCAACCTTCACCGAGCTACTATCCAGGCCAAACCACTTGTCTTCGGAGGTAGTAAAATCCTTAATAAAGAAATAGGCTTTCATGATGATTTGCTCAAAGAAGGGCAGTTCATTTTCATAGGAAAGGAAGCGTTCCAATACCACAAACCGGAAATCTCCTGTCATGTTCTGACGGCTCAGTGATTCATATCGACTGGTAATATCTACCTCTTTATTCTTCACCATATCTTCAATTACCTTACGGAAAAACATATTAATACGCTGCTCTACCCGAAAACCTAGCCGGAACGTCACTTTGATGACATCGTCTTCCTCAACAACGTCTACTTTATATTCCATAGTATAGGGATCATCTAGGGTGTCCACGTGCACAAACCAATAGATATCCGCCCGTTTGGGTCGTTTCTGGAAAATGGAATACACTACCTTGGTTTCAATCTCACTTACCCGGGAGGCATTACTCATAAATACCAGGTGAGTAGCATACTTTGGTATACTAATGTCCCGGCTTAGTTCACGCAAGGCAGGCAGGTAGGTCTCTAACTTGACATATTCCGTAAGTCGAAGTTTGATGTAGAAAGCACGAAGCCAGACTACCATCAACATACCCATAATGCCAGCAATCAATACTGACACCCAACCTCCGTGGGTAAACTTTACCACATTGGCCACAAAAAAGCTTGTTTCGATAAAGAGATAAAACACCAGAAATGCCGTTACCCACCACATATTAACTTTCTTGATGTAAAGGTAGTATCCAAACAAAATAGTACTCGTCAACATCGTCATCGTGATGGCCAGACCGTAAGCAGCCTCCATCTTAGAAGACTCTTTAAAGTAGAGTACTACCCCTACACAACCCGCAAACAACAGGAAGTTTATACTAGGTACGTACAATTGTCCCTTTTGATCGGAAGGATAAACCAACCGCACTTTGGGCCAGAAGTTTAGGCGTATCGCCTCGCTTATCAGAGTAAAAGCACCACTTAGCATCGCCTGACTGGCAATTACCGCAGCCAAAGTCGCAATTCCGATCCCGAAAGGCAGGAACCACAAAGGCATGATATCATAAAAAGGGTTACGCTCGCCGAGTTGTTGACCGGCAAATTTGAGTACATATGCGCCTTGCCCGAAGTAATTCAATAGTAAACAACTTTTGACAAATATCCAGCTAATCCGGATGTTTCCTCTGCCGCAGTGTCCCAGATCAGAGTATAGAGCTTCGGCCCCGGTTGTACAAAGGAATACCGCGCCAAGCAGCCAGAAACCACCGGGATGGGCTACCAATAGCTGATAGGCGTAGTACGGGTTGAATGCTATTAGAACATAAGGATCGCTGATAAGTGATGTAACACCAATAGTACCCAACATAATGAACCAGATAAGCATTACGGGGCCAAAAGCGGCCCCCACCTTATTGGTTCCCAATACCTGCACGGTAAATAAAATAACGAGGATTACCAGTACAATTGGGATGGTTTCGATCGTTGGATAGATGGCTTTCAAACCCTCTACCGCCGAAGAAACAGAGATGGGAGGCGTAATGATACTATCTGCCAAAAGAGTACTTCCCCCGATAATAGCGGGTACAGTCAGCCATCGCGCGTGGCGCCTTACTAAGGCAAACAGCGCAAAAATTCCACCTTCTCCTTTATTGTCAGCCCGCAGGATCAGAATAACGTACTTAACGGTTGTTTGAAGAGTGATCGTCCAGAAAATACAAGAAAGGGCTCCAAGTATGAGCTCCTTTGATACGGTTTCACTACTTGCGATGGCTCTAAGTACATAGAGCGGTGAAGTACCGATGTCACCAAATATAATACCTAGTGCTACCAGCAGTCCGGCCGCCGATACTTTTTCTAAATTTTTGTGATTCTCCATTGGCTACTATTGTCGACAAAAGCCTCGATTTTTGAGGAAGTCGAAAGGTATATCTAAAAGTCGCAAAAATTAGAAATTATACCTTTACTATCAGATTTTTCTGACTATTAATTTTTGTGAGCCCGGCCATTTTATTTCAGAAAAACGTGTCAAAAAGCAGATATCCATTTAATACCAAAATAATTGTTGCCACAATCCAACTAATGATATTGATACTTTTCGAGTTTGCAAAGGGACCCATTTTTGACCGGTCGCTGGTAAAGATCACCAATGGAATTACGGCAAAACTAAGCTGCATGGATAAAATCACCTGACTAAGGATCAATAACTCAGTAGCTCCTCTTTCTCCGTAGAGTATAGCAACCACCAAAGCGGGAACAATAGCGATCAGTCGGGTGATAAGCCGGCGTATCCAGGGTTTGAGGCGAAGATTCAGGAATCCTTCCATCACGATCTGTCCGGCCAATGTGCCCGTTAGCGTTGAGTTCTGTCCCGACGCCAATAATGCTACCGCAAAAAAGCCCCCGGCAAGTTCTACGCCCAAAATTGGATCAAGCAGGTGATAGGCGTCCGTTATGTCGGCTACCTCAAACTTGCCATTTTCGTGAAAGGTTGCAGCCGATAGTATCAGAATCGCCGCATTTACAAAGAAGGCTAGTCCTAAAAATACGGTCGAATCGATGGTAGCAAACTTAATAGCCGAGCGCTTACCTTCCTCGTCTCGTTTGTAGTTTCGGGTTTGCACAATACTCGAATGGAGATATAAATTGTGGGGCATGACGGTAGCACCCAAAATACCAATGGCAATGTAAAGCGCCTTAGAGTCAGTCACAACTTTGGACTGAGGTACCAGCCCGCCTAATATTCCGGCCAAAGAAGGCTGAGAAACAATCATTTCGTAGATGAAACACACCATAATGAGCGCGATGAGACCGCCCACGATACTTTCTAATAACCGGAAACCCTTGTATTGAAAATAAAGAATCAAAAGTACATCAAAACCCGTAAGCACTACTCCAACGGCAAGGGGCATGCCAAAGAGTAGGTTTAATGCAATGGCGGAACCTATTACCTCCGCCAGATCACAGGCTGCAATAGCGATTTCACACAGAATCCAGAGCACAAAAGATACCGGACGCGAATAGTAATCACGGCAAGCCTGCGCCAAGTCACGACCCGTGGCAATTCCTAATTTCAAAGAAAGGTGTTGCAGGAGCATCGCAAAAAGGTTGGAAATTAATATTACGGATAACAAGGTGTAGCCAAACCTCGAACCGCCTTCAATATCAGTGGCCCAGTTTCCCGGATCCATATAACCTACCGCTACCATCAGTCCAGGCCCGGCAAATGCCAGCATTTTTCGCCACCAACCTTTTCCTTCGGGTACATCAATACTTGAAAAAACTTCGGGCAATGAGGGGGTTATTGGTACAGATCGGGAGGAGGGTACTTCTTTCACGCTTGACTTAGGTATTTTATTATCCATAAAAAATATACGCCGGGACTTTACTATTAGATTTAGTACTCTAAAAGCAAAGATAAATTATTATTTAAAATATTTTTAGACTAATCTAAACTTTTTCAATACAATAAGTAAATACTACTTTTGCGTTGTTAATTTATATTGATTACAGATCTACCCGTAATGCAGAATTCTTTCACCGAAGAGAACTACCTGAAAATTATTCACAATCTTTCTGGCCCGCAGGGTTCAGATGTGACCACCAATGCACTGGCCGAAAGTACCTCAACCCGGGCGGCCTCTGTCACGGATATGCTAAAAAAGTTGGCAGAGAAAAAGCTGATTCACTACAAGAAATACCAGGGAGTTCGTCTGACCGAGAAGGGAGAAAAAGTAGCCTTGAAAGTAATTCGCAAGCATCGGCTTTGGGAGGTTTTTCTGGTAGAAAAACTTGGCTTTGGGTGGGACGAGGTGCACGATATTGCCGAAGAATTGGAACACATTCCATCGGACCGACTGGTACAACGCCTTGATACATTTCTGGGGAATCCCCGCTTTGATCCACACGGAGACCCTATTCCTGACGCAAAAGGTAATATGCCAATCGCCGACTACCTCAAACTATCCGAAGTACAACGAGGTGACCAAGTATTAATGATGGGAGTATTGGAACACACCTCGGCTTTTTTACAACATCTCGATCGTTCCGGGTTGACCTTGGGCTGTAAAATGGAGATCTTCGAAACCAACGATTACGACAAATCTGCCGTGGTGACTATCAACCAGGTACGAACCCTTTTTATTAGCCAGGAAGTATCCAAAAATATACTTGTTCAACGCCTTTGAGGCAACTCTTCATGAAGCTCAAAATTCTAGATCGCTACATATTAAAGAACTTCCTGATCACTTATATTTTCGTGGCGTTTATCATTGTACTCATCATTTGTATGATTGACTATACCGAAAAAATCGATGACTTTATTAAAAAGGAAGCTCCCGGTTCTGCCATATTATTTCAATATTACCTCAACCTGATACCTTACTGGATCAATTATATCAGTCCGTTGATGGTATTTATTGCCACCGTATTTTTCACCTCCCGGATGGCGGCCCGCACCGAAATCATTGCCATGCTCAGCAGTGGTATTAGTTTCAGCCGATTGCTTGTACCTTACTTCATGGGCTCAATGGTCATCGGTAGCGTCATGTTTTTACTCGTGGGTTGGGTACTACCTAAGGCTAATAAAATCAGGAATGAATTTGAGCAAAAATACGTCAAAGACGAGTTCTACTTTGACGGAAGAAACGTGCATATCAAGATAGCTCCTAATGTGTATGCCTACTTGGAAAGCTACAATGTACTATCGAAAACCGGGAATAAGTTTACCCTCGAAACCGTCAATGGGAATACCCTGGAAACAAAACTTACCGCCGAACGGATTGAATGGAAGCAAGACAATAACAAATGGACCCTCCATAACTACCGGGTCCGCTCTCTGGACGGCCTCCGGGAAACACTTTCCTACGGTACCGAAATAGATACAACCATCAACCTGCGCCCAAAGGACTTCGAAAGTGACTATAACCTCTTTGAGACCTTTACGCTACCAGAACTAAACGATTACATTGAGCTACTACGCAGTCGTGGTTCGGATGGTTTGGAAGTATATTTGATTGAAAAATACACCCGGTTTACCCAGCCATTCGCCATTTTTATTCTGACGACGATCGGTGTGATCGTTTCGGGACGCAAAAGCCGCCGGGGGGTTGGATTACAAATTGCCCTTGGCTTTATGCTGGCATTTATCTACATCCTGTTCTACCTACTTTCAAAAGGTATTGCCGAATCTGGCAATATCAATACTTTATTGGCGGTTTGGCTACCTAATATCATATTTGCGTTTGTTGGACTGGGGCTTTTCAAAACACTTCCCCGATGAGTCAGACCCCTCCCCTACGCTCTTATATTCAGTTGCATTTTTTGGTACTGATCTGGGGTTTTTCGGCAATACTCGGGCTATTGATATCCGTAGCTCCAACGGCCCTGGTACTATACCGTACTACCCTGGCGGTAGGAGGTCTGGCTGTCGTTATTTACCTTCAAAAAAAGAGCTTCCGCGTTAGCAAAAAGCAAAAAATCAGAATGTTGCTGGTGGGATTTTTACTTTCCCTCCACTGGATTCTTTTTTTCGCTTCGGCCAGAGTATCTACGGCGTCGGTCTGTTTGGCTGGTATGTCGACTTCTTCACTATGGACGAGTCTAGCAGAGCCCCTGGTCAGTCGCCAAAGGGTGAAGCCTTTGGAGGTTTTTCTGGGTATTATTGCTGTAATCGGTCTTTATATCGTCTTCAGGTTTGAGTTTGATCACGCGCTGGGTTTAATGTTAGCCCTTGCTTCCGCATTTCTGGCGGCCCTGTTTACCGTGGCAAACAGCCACCTCGTAAAGCAGTACGACGGCTTCGTCATTACTTTTTACGAAATGATCGGAGCTAGTATTTGCTCAGTGATCTGTGTGGCAGTGTTCCAACTCAACGGCATCTCCACTAATTTACCCTTATGGCCCAAAAATCGGGATTGGCTCTGGATTCTTATTTTAGCCGGAGTATGTACTGTTTATGCCTACTCTATGGGCACCCAATTGATGAAACAGTTTTCGGCCTACATGGTCAACCTGACGGTTAACCTCGAACCAGTGTACGGTATTGCGCTTGCCTTTCTTATCTTTGGCGAGAAGGAACGAATGACAACTGGTTTTTACATGGGTACTTTGGTCATTCTTCTGGCGGTGCTTGCCTATCCGCTTTTACAAAGACATAAGCAGACAGCAGGTTAAAGACCGCACTAAATACCGGAAAATTACCATTTCCTGCTATTTTTGCATCACAAAAATACCTAGTTTATGAATTCAGCACGCTTGCTGCTAGTGATACCCTGTTATAACGAAGAAGAGATTCTTCAACATACGTATACTACCTTAAAGGAATACTACAGAGGTATCAAAGCATCTGGCCTCATCAGTCAGGATAGTAAGATATGTTTTGTAAATGACGGCAGCCGCGACCGCACCTGGGAGCTTATTGAAACCATTGCCAAAGCAGACTCCACTGTAATCGGGGTACAGCTTTCCAGAAACTTCGGTCACCAAAGCGCTATTATGGCCGGTCTGGAACACCACATTGATGACTTTGATTGCTTCATTACCCTGGATGCTGACCTTCAGGACGATATACACGCCATGACCTCCATGATCGAAAAGTACCACGAGGGAGCCAGGATTGTGTACGGTGTGCGAAATGACCGCTCCTCCGATAGCTTCTTCAAGCGAATTACCGCCGAAGGTTTTTATAAAATCATGCGTAAAATGGGGGTACCCGTAGTCTTCAATCATGCTGATTTTCGACTAATGGATCGTCGCGTATTGCAGGAGCTGGGTAATTTTCGGGAAATCAACCTTTTCCTACGTGGAATAGTACCTTTAATTGGTTTTCAAAGCGATAGCGTAAGCTACAAACGGCTTGAACGCTTGGCCGGCGAAACCAAGTACCCCGTCAGTAAGATGCTTCTTTTTGCATGGAACGGGATTACCTCCTTTTCTACCTTCCCGATGCGATTAGTTCTCTATTTTGGGGTATTTAACTTTGTGATAGCTATGTCGCTTTCTACCTACATTATGGGCTCCTACCTGTTTGGTTTTACAGTACCCGGCTGGACTTCCACCATGCTTCCGATCACTTTTTTTAGTGGCTCCAACATGGTGGCTATTGGTTTGATCGGCGAGTACGTTGGAAAAATATACGAAGAGGTAAAGGGCCGGCCACGTTATATTATTGAAAAAACAGTGAATGAATAACCTTCGCCACACATATCGGATCACCGGAAATGCAGTTAACCTTGCTTTACTCGCGTTTGCTCTTATCCCGCTGATTGCACTTTCTTATTATAACCACCCTTCCCCCGCCGACGATTATTGCTATATTGATACCGTATTTAAGTTTAGTTGGCTGGAAGCCATGCACTATTACTACACGGGCTGGACAGGGCGGTATTTCGGTATCTTTCTCAATCACTCCAACCCGCTACTCTTTCACTCCATCACCGGGTTTAAAGTACTTCCAATCCTACTTCTGCTTGGACTTGTAGTGTCTATCTACACGTTGGTTCGACAGTTAACTCCTACCTTGTTTCGTAAAGCGCACCTGGGTTTTGCGGGAGTCATCCTGTTTTTGTACATCCTGCAAATTCCCAGCATAGCCGAAGCTTTTTATTGGATGGCCGCTTTTGTTACCTACACAGTGCCCAACATCCTGACCCTACTTTGGATCACAGTGGTACTTCGCTGGTATCGACTGGACAACCCCACCATGAAAACTTTAACGGGTATTTTTGCCGGGTTTCTTGTATTTGCGATCATTGGAAGTAGTGAAACTAATCTCCTCGTGATGGTTTTATTAGTTGCCGGCTGGATAGGATACCGCCTTCTTTTCCAACGAAAGGTGGATGGCCTCATGATCGGAATGATAATCACCACCCTTATATCTTGTTACCTGTATTTCATGGCTCCCGGAAACGAGGCCAGGCTGGGAGGTAACCCACTCAGCGGGAATATATCCCAATCCATGCTCAACTCATTCATAAAGTTGGGGACTCTGGCCTACGGATGGATTATAAAAACGCCCCTTCTTCTGTTTACTGCTACCTGGATAGCATTGCTTTCTCGTATTACCCCGCAGGCCTTAAACTATTTTAAGACACCTCTTTGGTATATATCCCTGATTTATATTGGCATTTTGGCCGCCCAGCTTTTCCCTTCCTACTACGGAGTAGGTATCGAGCCAACGCTTCGGGTAATCAACTGCGTATACCTATTTTTCCTGATAGGCTGGTTTTACCTCACCGGAGTTGTATACTGTACAATAAGTCAACGAAGAAGACTACCCGTTATCTCACTTAGATACCAGGGTGTTATTTTGGCGGGACTTGGTCTTTGGATCGTTTTTTCTATTACAAACAGCACAAGCTACCGTATGGTATACACCGACTGGCTAAAAGGTAAGGCCTCCGCGTATAATCAGGCCATGAATCAGCGGTATGAAACGTTGCGTAATTCCCGCGAGTCGGTGGTATATTTACCTGAGATTGAGGTAGTACCCCAGTCGTTATTTGTGGAGGATATCAAAGTAACCAAAGACCACTGGTGGAATAAATGCGTGGCGGGATACTTTGGTAAAGAAGCCATTTACCTGATTCAGGACAAAAACAAAACGAATGAACCTACTCCGTAAACGGATTCTTTGGGTAGTTGGACTATTCCCGGTTGTATTTTTCGGGTTTATCACCGCCAAATATTCCGTTAATACTCCCTGGTTTGATGACTTTGACCCATTCCCTGATTTTCTCCGGAAATGGATTCTTAGTGAAGGTCTCTCCCAAAAGGTAGAGCTACTGTTCCAACCCAATAATGAGCACCGGATGGTGTTTGGTAAGGGGCTAGCGGCCCTTTACTATCTGTTGACTAGTGAACTAAACTTTACTTTCCTCCACATTGCAGGTATCCTGTTTACATTTGGAACCCTCCTTATCGTCTGGAAAGCATTTCAAACTGCCAAAATTCCGCTGTACCTCTTTATCCCGGTACCCTTCTTTTTATTTCAGTTGCAATACCATCTGATATCGCTGTGGGCAATTTGTGGCTTACAGCATCAACCAGTGGTGTTTTTTGTTTGCCTTTCCATGTATTTACTCGCCCGAAAGCAGAATAACAAGTACCTGTTGCTGGCCATACTTACTGGATTCTGTGCAAATTTCGCCATGAGTAACGGCATTTTTGTCTGGATCGGCGGGGCTGCTATTCTACTCTTTCAAACCCGATACCGTGCCCTTGTATTCTGGTGTCTCTGTGGTGTAACAGCGATTGGTCTTTACTTCAACGGCATGAGTGCTCAGGGAAACGAATCCAGCATTGATTTCTTTCTGGCTAATCCGCACTTATCATTTCTCGGGTTTTTTGCCTTTCTGGGTGGGTTATTTGACTTCACCCCTGAGCGTGCCATCGAGGTCCGAACGGCACTACCTATTCTCATGGCCTTCCTCATCATGGTATGGATACTACTCTGGCTTGGAGGAATCTTTACCCAATGGCTAAAAACCAGTTTCAACCTTTCCCCACCTGTAACCCAATACCTTTCCCGGTATCAGATTCAGTCTGAACGGCATATCTTGGGTTACTTTTCTCTGGGAGTACTCCTGTTTATTTTGTCCAATGCCGCCGTTATTGCATTACTCAGACCCCGGTTTGGGTTTTTCGTCATGGTAGTAAGTAATTACAAAATATATCCGGCACTTTTTATGGTGATTAGCTACCTAGCATTCCTTGCTAGTTTCCAAGGCAAAAGGCTCCAAAACGGCTTTTATCTTGGACTCTCCACGAGTGTGCTCATTTGGGCGCTCACCCTCATCCACTATTTACCAGCCATCGCCGAGCGGCGGGACTACCTGCTTATCAACGCCTACAATCAGCAACACCACGGATTTGGTTTGGGCCACGAGCCGGGTTCAAAGGCAGCCGCTTACGTAGATACATTGATGCATTTTATGACTGACCGGCAGATTTATCACTATCCTACTGAACTCGACCCACTCATTCAGGAAATCAAACAAGTGCAGGCGCCACTACCTGGCAACTTTGATTTCAATGTCATAAAACAGGAATCTCAATTACTAATTACCGCGCCTTCAATTCCGATTTTCTCTGGGTATCGGCAGGGGTCCTTTGCTTTTATCCGAACTGCCGGGGTTGTGTACCTATTCAAACTAAATCAAAACCAGTATACTGGTAGAAACCTGTTTATTACCTACGATAAAGGTCTTGGAACAACAATTCCTTTCTCCGCTATCCCAACTGGCACCCATCCGTGGGGGGTGTATCTAAACGGTCAATCCAATAGTTTAATTGGGCTAGTGAGTACAATCACTTTTCCTTGATTTAGATTCTCCTAGAATTTACGGGACGGAACGCTTATTTTTGCCGCAATACCCATACTAGCTGAATTACTATTGAAAACTTCTCCCCAAATATCCATCGTCGCTCCTCTTTATAATGAGTCAGACTCTTTTCCACATCTGGTAAAAAGGCTCAATGCCCTGATGGATAAGCTATCCATGACCATTGAAGTGGTTTTGGTAGACGACGGTAGTAGAGATGATACGCCTACGCTCATGCGTCAGCTTGCTCTTTTGGATGAAAGGTATCACTGTGTATTCTTATCGCGAAACCATGGCCATCAGTTAGCGTTATCGGCAGGTATGGCCTCGGCCCGGGCAAGTGAAGCGCTTTTTATCATTGATGGGGATTTACAGGATCCTCCTGAGCTACTCCCTGACTTTTATGAAGCCTTCCAGGATGGGAACGATGTGGTGTACGCAGTAAGGCGGAAGCGAAAGGAAGGCGTCGCAAAAAAAATTGCCTATTACCTTTTTTATCGACTCCTCAAATCCATATCCTACGTCGAAATACCGCTGGATAGTGGTGATTTTGCCTTAATTAGTCGTCGGGTAGCCGATGTACTCATCAAAATGCCCGAAGAAAGCCGCTACCTGAGAGGTATGCGTTCCTGGGTTGGTTTTAAACAAATTGGCCTGGAATACGAGCGGGACGAACGGGTAGCTGGAGAATCAAAATACTCTCTGAAACAACTATTTAACCTGGCCTACAATGGCATTTTCAATTTCAGCGAATTCCCGGTTAAGTTCATGACCCGCATTGGTACGGTGGCTATCCTAACTTCGCTCTTTTACTTTATTACCGTCGTCATTAAGAAACTATTTTTTACGGAAGTAATTGAGGGTTTCACCTCCTTACTTTTTGTGGTTATTTTATTTAGCGGGGTACAGCTATTCGCCCTCGGGATTATCGGGGAGTATGTATTACGCATCTTTTTCCAATCCAAAAATCGCCCTTTGTTCATCATAAAAGAAGAAATCATCAACCGCGAGTACGTACAGGCAGATGCTGTTTAATTCTCTCCAATTCCTTCTGTTTTTTATTGTCGTTACGGTAGCGTATTTCAGCTTATCGTGGCGGGGACGATGGATGCTTCTGCTGGCAGCAAGCTGCTATTTTTACATGGTTTTCAAGCCCGTGTACATCCTGATCCTGTTCGGTACCATCATCATTGATTACTACGCGGGGCTCTGGATTGAAAAGGTGGAGGATCCACAAAAACGAAAATTACTGCTCATCATCAGCCTGATATCCAACATTGGTATTCTGGCTTTCTTTAAATATTATGACTTTCTGAGTGACTCCATCAACGGAATTCTTGGGCTGGCTGAGGTGAGGGCGCTTGTACCGCCGCTGAACGGCCTTGTACCCCAACGTATCGCCGAATGGATGACCAACGGAGCGGGTAGAGTACTGCTCCCCATCGGACTTTCTTTCCATACCTTTCAGGCCATGAGCTACACCATTGAGGTGTACCGCAAAAACCAGAAAGCCGAGCATCATTTCGGGATTTATGCCCTCTATGTGATGTTTTACCCGCAGTTGGTGGCGGGTCCGATCGAGCGGCCACAGAATATGCTGTTCCAGTTTCATTCCTACTTCAAGTATGATTTTGAACAGGTAAAGGCCGGACTCATGCAAATGGCCTTTGGAATGTTCAAGAAAGTGGTCATCGGTGATAGACTGGCGTTGATGGTAGACTTTGCCTACGACAATCCTTACGAGCACAATGGCCTTACCCTCCTGGTAGCTACCCTCTTCTTTACCTTTCGGATCTACTGCGATTTCTCTGGCTATTCTGATATAGCCATCGGAGCCGCCCGGGTGATGGGCTTTACGCTGATGGACAACTTCCGCATGCCCTACGAATCTGCTTCAATAGCGGAGTTCTGGGGACGCTGGCATATTTCACTTTCTACCTGGTTTCGGGATTACCTCTATATTCCCCTCGGAGGCAACCGCAAAGGAGAATTCCGACGGTATTTCAATCAATTTACAGTATTTCTGGTGAGTGGCCTGTGGCACGGGGCTAGCTGGAACTACGTGATTTGGGGTAGCCTGCACGGACTATATCTAGTCGCGGCGGTGATACGCGACAAGGCGCTAAAAAAACTAGGTATTGTGATTCCTAAGAATAGGTTTATTCACGTTATCAATGTGGTCATTACGTTCGTTTTGGTGAGCCTCACCTGGGTATTTTTTCGCAACGACAAAGCACCGATAGGTCAAGCCTTTGATATTCTCCGAAAGATCGTCACGTTCTCGTGGGACGAACCGCTACGCTCTCCCCTTAATTCGGTAGAGATGTGGTTTAGTGCATTTTTGATTGCATTTTTACTCCTGATTGAGCACTTCTACCCAAAAATCCCAACGCGTAGCACGGCCAGTTTTTACACCATTTTCGTCTCTATTTGTGTTTTCATTTACTTTTTTGGGGTTTTTACTTCCAACCAATTCATCTATTTTCAGTTTTAAAATTGATGGTTAGTGGACCGATTTAAGAAAATGAAACTTTACCCATTAATTCTGCCAATTTGGCATTTTTAGCCTAATTTTAGGCTATGAGCCGTCGGCGGTCAGCTTTTTTATATAGTAATACATCGATTTATAATACCTACCTTCTGACCAATTACCGAGGTAGAAGCCCTAACAGCTACCTACCTAATACAGCTAACAAACTAACATGATTGAAATTACTTCCGATAACCGTTTAAGAAGTCTGATTGTGGTGGGCGACCGCGTGCTAATTAAGCCAAAAAATCCCAGTGAGCGTACCAATAGTGGCCTATACCTCCCTCCTACCGTCACCGAAAAAGAACAAGTACAAACTGGCTACGTTATTAAGGTAGGCCCAGGCTACCCAATTCCTTCGGCAGCGGAAGACGAGCCCTGGAAAGAAACCGAAGAGAAGGTAAAGTATATGCCACTCCAAGCCAAAGAGGGCGACCTCGCCATCTATTTGCAACGAAATGCCATTGATCTGGAATACGACGGCCAAAAGTACGTTATAGTACCACAGACCTCTATACTGATGCTGGACCGAACCGAAAATTTATTTGATTAAACACTGCCACGATGAATACTCTACTGTGCTCCTTACTTGTAATCCCTTTTATCATGGCTACTATGGCCGAAACACCGCTTTGGGAGAAAATGGAAACCATGAGGTGGAAAAACAGGGTTGTGGTAATGTATTCGCCGAAGCCTGATGCGCAGGAACTGCTGAAACAAAAGCAATTCCTGGCCAATAAAACCGCCGAAATCCAGGACCGGGATATGGTCATTGTTACCTGCGTAGGCTCTACCCTAAGCGGTGAGGATACAAACTATATCCAACAACACTTTAACCATAATATCTCCACCTTTGGCGTATGGTTAGTGGGCAAAGATGGCGGAACCAAGCATAGTAGTACCGAACCGGTAACCGCCGAAAAGTTTTTTGGGATGATTGACGCAATGCCCATGCGGCGGTCAGAAATCAAGAACAAGTGAAAAACATCTATTCATAAACGTGTGTAGGTGTAGCTGCATCCCTCGTAGCATTGAGGAGCTATCACGAGGGTGTTTCCCGTAAGCTCGTACCCCCATTCAACGTCCCCGGCGATGGCAGACTGATTATCAAACCGAAAGGAAATTCTGTTTTTACGCTCAATCTTATAGTCCCCTGAACTGACAATAGGACTTTGAAATTTCCCCGGTTGTGGTCTTTTCTCGATCAACGACCCATTTTTTTGAAATTCCAGAGTTTGATTGATGGTGGCGGTAGCAAGCTGGGGCGTACAACTCCCAAAACCCGGACTAACGCAATATTCCGTTAGCCGCCAAGTACCCAAAATACGCTCCTGCTCTGGCGTTAATTCTTGGTTTGTACATCCTGCCACCAAACACAAAACGCTTAGTAATAAGGCTATTTTCTTCATCATTACTTTCCCCTTTTACCCTTAGACCCCACGAATCGGAAATACGTTGGAATTTTCATTTCACTAATTTCACTCGCGGTATTTCCTACCAACCTCTCCCGGTTGGGTTGGGCTGAACTAAACCTTACCCTTTGAAGTTGATATCTGTGCAACCTTTTTATAGTTATTATTAGTATAAAATCATCGTATGCCTCTGTTGCAAATTCGTGACCATGAAGCACCTTTTTGGCTTCCCAACGGTCATTTTCAAAGTATTTACCCCTCTCTTTTTCGTAAAATCAACGATGTAGCCTATACCCGCGAGCGTATTGAAACCAACGACGACGATTTTTTGAATCTCGATTGGGCCAAGTCAAAGCAACCCTCCAAAGGACTGGTTATACTATCACACGGGCTCGAAGGAGACAGCTCGCGGCAATACATTCTCGGCATGGTGCGGGCGCTCACCCGCGATGGGTACGACTGCCTGGCCTGGAATTACCGGAGCTGCGGCGGTGAAATGAATCGCCAATTACGGTTTTACCACAGCGGAGCCACCGATGATCTCGACCTGGTGGTGCAGCACGCCCTGAAAAAAGGATGCGGGGCACTGTACATGATGGGGTTTAGTCTGGGCGGTAATCTTACCCTCAAATACCTGGGCGAAAGGGGCCAAAAGCTTGATCCTCGGATAAGACGTTCGGTGGTTTTCAGTGTTCCAATGGATTTGCTGGCGTGCAGCCGGGCCATTGAAAAGCCAGAGAACCGCGTGTATTTACGTCGATTTTTATCTTCCCTGAAACCAAAAGTAGTGCAGAAAGCGATGCTTTATCCCGACCGTATCAGTGTGGAGCCTTACGCCCACGTCAAGACATTTTATGACTTTGACCACGTATATACCGCTGCGCTGCATGGCTTTGCCGATGCCGACGACTACTACCGCCAAAACAGCTCCCGGTTTTTTGTGGAAGCTATCACTATTCCCACGCTGATCGTCAACTCGGTTAATGATCCGTTGGTACCCGCCGAGAGCCTACCGCAGGCGCTGATTGCTCAACTTCCGCAGGTGTGGCTGGAACTCACGGAAGCCGGTGGGCATTGCGGATTTCGCCCCGCCCAGCTCAAAAATGGTATGTACTGGTCAGAACAAAGAGCCTTGGAATTTCTGGAAGGAGAGTACTACGATTAGAAATAGTACACCCATCTGTTATTTTTAAACTTTACAGTTAAATAATAGTATATAACTCATTATGAACCGACTAAATGCAGTTTTAATAGTCCATTCCGCATAGGTTTTGTAATTTTGTATCAATAGTAGTAGTCAATTTGAATCAATGAGGTAACATACCCATTATCAACGTATTTCATGCTTACGCAAACAATCAATCAAACGTACATTGTCATTGATTTTGACAGTACTTTCACCAAAGTAGAGGGTCTTGACGAGCTGGCTAATATTGCCTTGGCCGGACACGCCGACCGCGAAACCATTGTTCAACAAATCCGCGACCTGACCGACCTGGGCATGAACGGAGAAATGCCGTTTGCCGAAGGTCTACGCCGTCGCATTGAACTATTACCCGCCAACCAATCGCACATTGATTTACTAATTGATTTTCTGAGGACGAAAGTTTCGGATTCCTTTCAGCGCAACATATCGTTCATTACCGAAAACGCCGATCACATCTATATTGTATCCAGCGGCTTTAAGGAATTTATCGTTCCGATCGTGACGGAGCTTGGGATCCGGGCCGATCACGTATATGCCAATGAGTTCACTTTTAACGAGGAAGGTACCATCGTCGGAATCGACGAAAACAACGTTCTATCGACCGATGGCGGTAAAATAAAGCTACTCCGCAGTCTGAATCTCCCCGGCGACGTGTACGTTATCGGCGACGGCTACACCGACTACGAGCTTCGGGAATCGGGCTTGGCTAACCGCTTTTATGCGTTTACCGAAAACGTAAACCGCCCGAAAGTAGTCAAGGTCGCCGATCACGTGTCGGCTTCTTTGGATGAATTCCTTTACGATAACAGACTCAGCCGCAGTCAGTCCTACCCCAAAAGCCGGATCAAGGTACTGTTACTCGAAAATGTACATCCTGCCGCTTTGCAAGCCTTTGAAGAGGAAGGCTTTAACGTGGAATTTATGAAGGGTGCCCTCGACGAAGACGAACTGTGCGAGCGGATCAAAGATGTTTCCATCATCGGTATCCGTTCCAAAACCCAATTGACCAAAAAAGTACTCGAAAGCGCCAATCGTTTGATGGCTGTCGGGGCATTTTGTATTGGTACCAATCAGATTGATCTCGAAACCGCCACGGAACGCGGCGTTGCCGTGTTTAACGCTCCTTACAGCAATACCCGCTCGGTGGTAGAGCTGGCCGTTGGTGAAATGATCTTGCTGATCCGGAATATTGTGCCGAAGAGTAATCAGATGCACAACGGTATTTGGGATAAATCAGCAAATGGCAGTTTTGAGGTAAGAGGAAAAAAAATCGGCCTCGTGGGTTATGGTAGCATTGGCACCCAACTTTCCGTGGTAGCCGAAGCCCTCGGTATGGAAGTGTATTTCTACGATGTAGTAGAAAAACTCACCATCGGTAACGCCCGCAAAGTGCGCTCTATGGAAGAGCTATTGAGAATATCAGACGTAGTAAGCTTACACGTAGACGGACGGAAGGAAAACACCAACATCATTGGTAAGGCTCAGTTTGACCAAATGAAAGATGGCGTTATTTTCATGAACCTGGCCCGTGGCCACGTCGTTGATATCGAGGCGTTGGCCGCTGCCATCAAGAGTGGTAAGGTAGCGGGTGCGGCGGTGGACGTATTCCCCAAAGAGCCTAAAACCAACGATGAGGCATTCGAAAGTGAGCTGCGTGGCTTGGACAATGTTATCCTGTCGCCGCACATTGGCGGTAGTACCGAAGAAGCCCAGGAAAATATCGGCTATTTTGTCCCGAGCAAACTGCTTGAATACATGAATAATGGTAGTTCTTACGGAAGCGTCAACTTCCCCGAGGTACAGCTCCCAAAGCTCGGTAACTCGCACCGATTGTTACACATCCACGCCAATGTACCGGGTATACTTGCCAAGCTGAACAGTATTTTTGCCAAGCACCACATTAATATCGCCGGGCAGTACCTCAAAACTAACGAAACTATCGGCTATGTGATCGTGGATATTTCTAAGAACTACTCCGAAGAATTTATTCAGGAACTCAAAGACATCGAGGGAACGATCCGTTTCCGAATGTTATACTAGAAGAAAAAAAGAGGAAGAATCGAAAGGACAGCGTATTATTTTCCTTTCGATCCTTCCTCCCTTTTTCCATTACCCCCTTACCTAATACTATGCATCTTACTTATTTTACGCCCGGTCCGGCCGCGTTGTATCCAACATTTGAAAAGCACCTGAAAACGTTTGTGGATCAGCAGTTGGGCTCAATTTCGCACCGCAGCCAACAGTACCGTGACCTGCACAAATTTACGGTTGATCAGCTGCGTACGCTGTTGTCGATCCCGGACACCCATCAGGTATTTTTTCTGGGCTCGGCTTCCGAAGCCTGGGAAAGAATCATTCTGAACTGCGTAGAGCACGAAAGTTTTCATTTGGTCAATGGTTCCTTTTCTAAGAAATTCTTCGAGTACGCCCAATCACTACGGAAGTTTGCGCACAGCTTCGAAAAACCCATGGGCGAAGGGTTTGATTTTGCCAAAATCACCGTGCCCGACTACGCCGAAGTGATGTGCGTGACGCACAACGAAACGAGCGCCGGCGTGCAAATGTCCGTCGCAGACATCCATAAGCTTAAACAAGCTAACCCCACTAAGCTGCTAGCCGTGGATATGGTATCCTCCGCGCCCTACCCGGCGCTGGATTACCGTCTGGTAGATACAGCGTTCTTCTCCGTGCAGAAGGCTTTTGGTCTACCCGCTGGTCTTGGCGTATGGATCGTCAATGAGGCTTGTCTGGCAAAGGCAGAGGCCTTGGCCAAAAAAGAAACGCTGACCATTGGTGGCCACCACGATATTCCAACCCTTTGGAAAAACGCGAGTAAAAATGAAACACCCGCTACCCCTAACGTGATGGGCATCTACCTGTTAGGAAAAATAGCCGAAGACTTCAACCGGATCGGGGTAGAAAACATACGAAAAGAAACCAAGTACAAAGCAGGACTGCTGTATTCGATGATAAACCAACACAGCCGCTTTGAAGCCTTTGTGAAAGAGCCCCGCCATCAATCGCAAACGGTGATCGTAGCCAACACCTTGGCGGCGGAGTCTTCGGAGATGATCACTATTCTGAAAGCGAAAGGAATGGTAATTGGTAGTGGCTACGGTACTTATAAAAATTCTCAGGTAAGGATTGCCAATTTCCCGGCCACTTCGGTAGAGCTTACCGAGAAGTTGATTGCCGCTCTGAAAATAGCCTGACAACAGTGCCTGGTACTGGTTAATGAAACCGAAGTAACGTTCCTGAGAAAAAATCCGGGAACGTTACTTCGGTTTCATTTTTTTACGTGTTTTGGTAAAAAAATAGGTGATACCACACCATAACCAATACTCATCAACGCCCAAGAACTATTCGCAGAAACCTGCAACACCTTCGTTAGCCTCCACCCGGCCGCCCGTCAGTATCTACTCTATAACGCGCGAGTGGAAACTCAAAACCCCTAGTATTCAGGCTTTTTGGGCGAGCAGGAATAAAAACATTGGTTTAGTTTGTCGTTAACACCTTGGTACACTCTTCTCCAAACTGACTGACAATCCGCACCGCAATTTTCTGCCCTTTCTTCTTTATTTCAATGGGGTGGGAAATATGACCGTACAAACGGTCGAAGGCTTCTTCGTCAATTTCAATTTTCAAGGTTTTTTCTACTTTCTTTTTGGTGCTGTCTTTTGCTAAGTTGTCTAATCCCTTTTTCCACTTATTAAATTCATCTTTTTCACCACCGCAAAAGAAAACTTGTTTTAACACAAAGTTGCTGCCATCGTAGTCATCATCAACCATCCAATAGGCAATGTCGTGGACGTTGCGGGGCTTTACTTCGTCTTTGATAGGATCATAGATGTCCAAGCCAAGTATTTCAACAGAAATTGAATTGCTGTCTCTATGCATGGCAATATCGGGTTCGCCAATGGTGACAAAACTTGCGGCTGATTTGGCTGGTTTCTTTTTCAAACCTTCTTGCAACAAATCATCGTGTATGCGGACTTTGGTTACTTCAAAATTGCCCATACTTGTAGTTTGGGTGCTGCCTTCAATATCGCTTTCAAAACTAAATCCTAAAATTACCAACCAGTTGGCATCACCTTTTTGGCGACATTCTTTGATGGCATCGCTAACCAATTTTTTACTTACTGTGCCAAACTTTGGCCCGATATGGAAATAGGCTTTCTCTTCTCCCTTTGCAGTTTGGTAAAAGCCTTCAGCGTGTAGGGCTTCACTTGCCAGCAATTCCACACTTCGGAAAACCACCATCTCCTCTTTTCTGCCGTTTTTGATACCTGCACTTAGTAAGTGTTGTTTTATTACTTCTTCAAATGCTCCTTCTTCTTCGTTTACCCTTACTTCATCATCTAATTCTTCGGGACTGATTGGCTCAAAGTTTTGTAAGGTTTCTACTGTGAAAGGGCCACTTACACGAAGTAATTTCTTGTCTTGCTCGGGTTGGTCATATAGTGTTTCTGTAGATGGTGGTTCATCGTTTGCCAAACTTTTAAGCGTAACGTGCGGAACGGTTTTGTATTTAAAACCTTGCCTAATGTCTCCGTTTTCATCATACAAATTGTAATAAGGAAACACTGCCGTCATTAATCTTTGCTTGGCAATGTTTAACGCAATTCTACTGGTGTCAATCGTTATCCATCGTCTGCCCCATTGCTCGGCTACAAATGCAGATGTGCCGCTGCCGCAAGTTGGGTCTAAAACTAAATCACCTGGGTCGGTGGTCATTAAGATGCAGCGTTGGATTACTTTTGTGGTAGTTTGTACAACATACGTTTTTTCGTGCACTAATGCACCTCCGCCTGCGTCCATCCAAATATTTTTTAATTCTGAAACTGGGTAATCTTCCAAAAACCTTTTATAGCACAAATTTTTTCCTTCTAGGATTAATCTATTTCTTTTATCAAGATTTTTTAATCCACTTGGCATTACTGACCAGTGACGACCTTTGGGGGGAGCATAAATATTGCCTTTCCACTCAAACGGTTTTGATGTTTCACCACCAGTTTCTCCTTGTGAGTTTAACGCTGTAATTCTGAATCTTTTTCCAGCGGGAAATGATACTTCACCATTAAGTTCTTCTCGTGTCAATCTTCTAAATTCTCCATTTTTAAGTTCAATAAATGAATATCTTGTTTCGTCCTCACCTTCATTTCTTTCTTCAAATAATGGGCGATATTTTGTTTTTTCTAAATCTTTTCCATACCAAAGTATGCAATCGTAAATCCTGTCAAGTCTTTCACTGCCTTTTCCTGCAGTGGTTTTAAAAACTATTTGTGAACAAAAATTCTCACTGCCAAAAACTTCATCCATCAGGCTTCTAACTAAATGAACGTTTTCATCACCAATTTGCATAAAACAAGAGCCACTTTCGGTTAGTAATTCTTTGGCTACCAACAAACGGTCTCTTAAATAGGTGAGGTATGAATGAATACCTAATTCCCAAGTATCTCTAAATGCCTTTATCTGTTCAGGTTCACCTGTTAATGCTTCATCGCTGCCGTCTTTTACATCACGGTTGTTCAGTTTTATTTGCCAGTTGCCACCATATTTAATTCCATAAGGTGGGTCAAAAAAAATGGTTTGTACTTGCCCTGCCATTCCTTCCCGTTCCAGTAAACTTGCCATTACCAAATGGCTGTCGCCTTGTATCAGGCGGTTGGTCCAGCCGTCTTGGTGGTGGTAGTATTCGCTTACTTTTTCTATTTCGTCTTTGTCCAGAGCATTACCAAACAACTCGTTTACAGAAGCGAACAAATCCAGCTGTGGACTTGCGGTTTCGGTTACTTTGTACAGATTTTTAATCAGTGTTTCGGGAGCTATGTGTTCGTGGCGATAAAGGCTACGTATGTCCACTTTCAGTAGTTCATCGCGGTCATCATTGCCGTATTTGTTCAGCCAAAACAGCTCGGGGTCTTGTCCCCGGTGTACCACAGGGTTTTTGGATAGTTCCAAAACCTTTTTGCCACTACTTACTTTTTCGTTGGCTTCTTCGTAGCCCGCTTCTTCGTGGCTCGGTATGTGGGCGCGTTTGTCGCCTTTATGTTTGATAGATTCTACTTTCTTTGCCATGGCTTATTTCTTCTTGGTCTACCATTTTCCTGATGTCAGGAACATGGTTTTCTATTTTAATTTTTTTATACTTTTATTTTCTACCAAGGATTTCATTTGGATAATGGCAACCTTGTTTAACTCAATAATCCTTACGGATTGATGCAACCCTTGATGTATAAGTACTGCGTTTATACTCTCCAAATTACTTAATACAACCAATTGTTCAATGGTCGCTTCATCTCTAAGATTTCCCTTTGCAGTAGCATTTTCTTCACGCCATTGTTTTGCGGTCATTCCAAATAATGCTACATTGAGTAAGTCTGCTTCGGTGGCATAGACTAAACTTGCTTGGCTTTTGCTTAGTTCTTTCGGGATTAGGTTATCCTTAATAGCATCGGTATGAATATGGTAGTTGACTTTAGCCAAAGTGCGTTGGAAGTTCCATTCTAATTTTAATCGGTCATTTTCATCTGTTTTGAGTCTTTGAAATTCCTTGATGATATAGAGTTTGAATTCAATTGAAATCCAAGAAGCGAATTCGAATGCAATGTCTTTATGAGCAAAAGTTCCACCATACCTGCCAGATTTTGAGATTAGGCCAATTGCATTGGTTGCTTCTATCCACTTTTTAGGGTTTAATGTAAAACTATTTAACCCTGCCTGTTTTCTAAACACATCGAATTCGATGTGTTTAAAATCTGGATTATACAATTGCTCCCAAAATCCCAATAGTTCAATAGTATTTCTGTTTCGCAGCCAATTTTGAATGATGGTTTCTGTTCTTTCTAAATCTTTGAATCTTGCAATATCCGTAAGAGAAATATAGTCGGTATCTTCACTTTGAAAAATGGTTATTTCTGTGCCTTTTACATTTATAGTCTTATTTTTTGCCATAGTTATATTTCTTATTGTACCGAATTCGGTATAATTAAATGCTTTGGATTTTTTCGATTAATTGATTTTTGATATTTCTGATGTCGTTTGCCACTTCAATAAAATGCCATTCGGGGTATTCGTATTTCTCCTTCAAAGCATTTACAGCAGGTATCCAACGATTTTCTACAAACCATTTTTTCTCTGCTTTGTCTTTACTCATTCCGCTTATTTCAATCATCAGATTTTTTATTGTACCGTCTTTGCTTTTTACCCTTGCTATAAAATCAGTAAAATATTGTCGGTCTTTACCGTCTTTAGTATAAGGAATGGCAAAACCTAAAAATTGATTTTTTACATAGCATTCTACTGTTTCTATTTCTTCTAAAGTTTTGGCACAAATGCCTTCCCAATCGCTGTCCATCACCACATAATTTACGTGGCTTTTTTCTGTTGGATACACATCTTTTACGGTGTTCCCGTTTACATATTTTGTGCCGCTAAATTTGTTGTAGTAATTAAACACAGGTCTAATATGTTCGGTGGTGTTCAATTGCGGATTAATGCCACGGGCAATGTGGTCAACTATCTTTTTGGGTTCTTCAAAGTAAAGCAGTCTTTTAAATCTTTGGTCGGGAATATTAAGCAATAAAACTTTTTCGTTGTACCATTCAGTTACAATGATTTTTAGTTTGTTGAATTTCTGAAAACGAGGATTGCCTTCTTCATCGCTGAAATGATACTTAATCAATTCTTTGGTGATAAGGAATATCAACTCCTGATCTCTTTTTTCCAAAACTGATTTGACTTCCAATTTTTCTTCTGATGCAGAAATAGGACTGGACATAATGGTTTCGGTTGGAAACCTTGAACCGTCTATCTCGTAGTTTTCAATATCGGTAAAATCGTGCTTTATTTCACCATCCAAACTCTCCACCCGGTAGCCTACCACATTGGGGAAGTCAATTTCCATTTCTGCCTGGCGATTAGGTATAGCCGCAATGTGCGTTAAATCAACGGGGGGCGGTGGTGGTTCAGATTTTCCGCCCTTAAACATTTTGAAAGGAACGCCAATAATGTGTGCATATTCAGGCGGAAATTTTTCGATGACAATTTTACGTTTATCGGTGGTTGGGTTTCCGTCTTTATCGTAGCCTTGCAAAAAGTAATTCATTCTACGTAATGCTCTGCCGGCCACTTGTTCACAAAGCAGTTGCGAACCAAAGGCACGCAGACCCATAATGTGCGTAACGGTGTTGGCATCCCACCCTTCGGTAAGCATTGAAACAGAAACCACACAACGAATGTGTGAACCTAATTTTCCTTGTTGGCCAACGGTGTTTACTACTTCGCGCAATATTTCAGCATCCGATATTTTCTCAATGCTGCCTTGTCCGTACATTCGGGCATAATCCTTTTTAAACTCTTCTATTTCAGAGGAAAATATTTTTTTGAAGTCGTCATTTATTTGCTCGTTATTTTCTAAAGCGTCGCTATCAATTAGCAAGGTTGGCGGCTTTCGAAGTAGTTTTTTAGTAGTCGCGTCGTAATTAGAAAACAAATCGTACTGCCCACTAACCACTATGGACTCGACACCGTTTTGAAATTCATACCCTGCGATGTATTTATAGACTTCCTTTGAAACCGAAGTGTTATTGCAGACCGCGATAAACACGGGTGGAGAAGAAAAGATATTTGTCATTTCTTCGCGGTTTTTTCTAATGCCGTTGAAGTACTCTACGTAATGATTGTAAAATTGGTCCAGCGCCCCTTTTACCAACGATGGCAAACGGGGCGGTAATTCGGATATATTTTTTCCGTCTTTTGCCGCTTCAATTTTTCGTTTACGCTGCCCTTTCTTTGGTAACTCATCTCTAACATGATCATACAAATTCCTCAACACCGGCATCGCTAGCGCTTGGGTGTTATCGCTTTCGGGCAAGAAAGGAATTTTTACTAACCCACTTTCAATGGCTTCAATCAAGCCAAAATCAGAAACTACCCATGGAAACAAACTGTAAGGCGTGTAGCCGGAGCCTGTCAGATAATAGGGCGTAGCCGAGAGGTCGTACACCGCTTGTAGTTTGAACTTCTTCGCAATTTCTCTCAATCCGCTAAACCAAACAGCTGCCCTTGCGTTTTCGTCCGCTTCTTCGTTGTCGGTGGTTTTGCTTTTTGATTTTGGTAGATAGCAATGATGGGCTTCGTCATTCAATATCAATACCCTACTTCCTACCTTAAATTTGCCCAAAGTCCGTTTTACTACCTGGGAAAAATCTTCCTTGTTACCGGTGTCTATTTTCTTTCCTTCTAAATTCACCTTTCCATCAAACGGACTTCGTTTGTTTCCTTGTAAAATCTTAGGTTCAAATGTGTGGTAATTGGTAATGACTAATCTTGCATTTAGATTTTCCAATCGATGCTCCATATTGGCAGGAATCAACCCACGAACACGGTAATAATCTTCAATATCTTTTGTGTTTTTATTTTTGGTGTCCACAAACAAAACGCCCAAACGACTTTTGATAGTAACACCAGGTGCAACAATTAAAAAGTAGTCAGAAAAACGAGTGTCGTTTCTATATTCTTGTCTATTGAAATAATGGTAACAAATTAAACAAGCCATTACAACGGTCTTACCCGAACCTGTCGCCATTTTAAAAGCAATTCTTGGTAATTGGTCTGCTGCATCATCGCTTGCGGTATGTTGTCCGTTTCGAAGCAAGTTTAAAATGTGTTGTCCAGCGTTAGATTTCTCGGCAACTTCATTAAGCCAAATGGCTGTTTCGACGGATTCTTGTTGGGCAAAGAAAAGTTTTTTAACCGCGTGCCTTTCAGGATTATTAAACCAAAAATTCAGTAGTTCTTTGGTTACTCTTGTCGTGTTTGGGTAGCTAGCCATTCTCCACAGTCCAACTTCTTTACGACAAAGGTTAATTAGGTGAGTAATGTATTCTTCTGCGTCTTCGTTCCATTCAAAAACTTCCTTTTGTCCGGTTTGCCTTGTTGGGATAACAGCCGAATCTGCTTTAAATATTCTTCGACCTTTGCGGATACTTGTATAATCCAAACTACCTTCACTATCAGTATCATAGTGAAGTAATGGCTCTAAATATGGACTGTTTAAGATTGGATTGTCTACACTCATATTTTAAAATCTATCATTTTTCGAAACCCAAGTTATTGATAAAGAGTCGTTTGAATCAGTCATATTAGATTTTATATGCAATTCTTGCGACTCGCTAAATCCACCTTTAAGCAACCCAATATCTTATAAATCTCCAAATTCTCCTAAAATAATCTATTATCCGGTCAAATAAGTTGCTGCTTAGTACCAAAACAGGTGGCCCAAATTAGGTCGCCTGCTTGGTGATAAAGAGGGTGTTTGAAAGAGTATGTTAACCTTACCAGTCACCTAGCCCCACCAAGCAACACCCATTGCGCAGCACTCCGGCTACTTGTCCGCCCGACAGAGCCGAGCAAATTCTAAGGGCACAACTCCCCATTTCTCCCGCCAGTCCTTGACTGAGAGGATGAATACTACGAGTTCTCCGATTGACTAAATTATTGTGGTTTGATTTGCAAGACAAGTGCTGATCACAACGCTGACTAATTACTAATCAAGACCTACTTAGTTTTTAGAATTAGTATAGACAAATACTGTGAATCAGCCCACCCAGTCACTGACTGGCGGGAGCGGGGATGCGACCCACTCTATTAGATCACTTTCTTAAATAAATATCAATATTCAAAGATTTATGTTGACAAGTCCGCAGACAATAATCCAAACTTCCTCAATATGCCTGGGATGGTTCCTGTAAGTTTCCTTGACAATTCTGAAGCACTTGCACCGCCGATTAGTATGTTCGATTCTCACCCTTCTCTTGCGAAACCGCTTGTTCTGTCTTTTCTGTTTCTTGGTCAACTCCCCGTT